>SDBU01000359.1_pt1 | contig 65007 bp, 82 predicted proteins | sample 2277071 | NCBI WGS metagenome assembly SDBU01 (sample SAMN10397929, study PRJNA504765) | marine sediment metagenome | isolation source: marine sediment core GS08_GC12, 126 cmbsf | place: Arctic Ocean: Gakkel Ridge, Loki's castle | collected 2008 | reverse complement strand
GTAAACGGTATCATCAACATGGGCAGTATCGGCGACCCAACCACCACCATTTTTGTGTTGATGCGCTGGTACAGGCCCTTTGCCGAAGTCGAAAGTTTCAATTTTTGCAAATAGTAGTTTTTGACAAGCCTCATTTACAACACTATGAAAAGAATCAAAGCCTGTGCTGAATATATGTATTCGACCATTGTATACATCAAAATTCCAACCTGATTTAGTTTCTTTGATTTCAATAGTGTATTTCATAAAACATACTCCGGTGATTGAAGTTCAGTTCTTTTCCGCAAAAACGCTCTCATTGTCGCCTGAGCATCAGGCAATGCTCTATGAGCATTATCAATAGGCTCAATATCTTCTAGTCCATGAACCTTGAGACCATCGAAATAAAGACTCCCTAGTTCAAGAACCCTGTAATTCCATTTTGGAAATTCAGGAACCTTTTTCAGGAACAAACCGTCGAAGCCGGCCCAATTGACGCCGACTACATTGTAATTAGTTACAGTATGATTCCTCCCTAACCAACGAGTAAATTGACGTCCTAGATCATCAATACTAATGATCAATGTTTTTGTTAATTTATTTTCAGTTATTTCTCCGAGAAGTTGTTTATGCAGCTTCAAACAATATTCATTGATCACATAATCGTTCCACTTAATCAAACGGTGAAAGAAATTACCATTCTCAAGCACAGCAACAAATTCTAGAATCTGATGCTTCTCAGGATCTAAGCCAGTAGTTTCAATGTCAATTGCTATCATTTCTTTTCCTCCGAATAAAGTGATGTATTACTGAAACGTATATGCCCACCTATAGTTACACTTCCGTATAACCGTGCTGAGCCAAATATTTCTGCGTATTCACCTACACCACCATTTTCATATACGCGCACATTTCCAAATACTTTTGCATAGCCACTAATAACTGCGTGATCACGAATTATTGCTCTTCCGAATACTTTTGAGCATCCATATATTTTTGCTTCTTCATAAACTTTTGCGAAACCATAAACTTTTGCATTGGGACCAACGAATACAGTTTCATCAACATGAGCAGTATCAGCGACCCAACCGCCACCGTTTTTGTGTTTATGCGCTGGCACTGGGCCGTTGCCAAAATCGAAAGTTTCTTTAATAAGCTCCAATAGTTTCTTATTGCCTGCCTCCAAAGCTTCTTTAGCAGTATCAAAAAATCCGCAGCATGAATAACTTTTTCCATTTACAATTAAACTCCAATCCCAACCATTTTTTAGTTGTTTTCCTGATTTCAAGGTTCATGGCTTATTCAGTCTCCTGATTTTGTATGAAAGTCCAGGCAACATTGCTGTTGATGCTTTGCCTGGACTATTGAAAGGACCGATACATTCTAAAGATTCCGTATCGACCAAAACACACTTTTCGCCATTAGCGTTGATGTATTTGCGGCCGCAAATAATTCCAAAATCAACATCTGCGTCACCACAAATTTGGGCAAATTCAAATATTCTTACGTCACCGTGAATGTAAGCATTTTCAAATATGTGCACAAATCCATAAATTTCTGCGTGACCACAAATTCTTGCGTTCTCACATATTTTTGCTTTTCCGTGCACTCTTGCTTGATCGTAAACTCTTGCATTAGGACCAACGAATACAGAATTTTCCACTTTGGCAGTATCAGCGACCCAACCACCTCCCCATGGATGTTTATGCGCAGGCACAGGACCATCGCCGAAGTCAAATGTTTCTTTTGGTAAGATACTTAACAATTTCTTACTGCCTGCTTCGAGAGCTTTTTTGGCAGAATTAAAATTCTTTTCCCAAACCAAAAGAACCCAGTCATTGTTACTAATTGCGTAAGTCCAAACATTACGTATTTCTCTGATTTCAAGATTCATAGTACTTCCTCAAAAAGACCGTGGAATGTTTCATCATCAATAACATCTCCAGTTTCAGGGAGAATCCAATCATCATCATTTAATACTACTCCTTTGTAAAAATACTGACCGTTACGAAATTGAACACCATCAGTACACTCCATACAAGAATTCCATTTAAAAGCCTTAAAAGGCTTCTTTTGGTATGTTTTGTTCATTTTAATCTCATTCTCAATACGTTTTGCTATTTTCTTCAATTTTGCCACAGCAGTTTTTTCAGCTTCTTGATATGTGTCTTTATACCCATCAAAAAGTATAGTGATGCCAATGGATATAGTCCAGTAAAATCCTGCAATACTATCTGTTTCAATTTTGATTTTCATGCTGTCACCTTTTGGGATGTTACAATTTTATCCATTTCTTCAAACACAATTTGTCTAGCTTTTTCTTTTGCCCCATCAAGACTATCACTGGTTCCTTCTGCAATTTTAGCATTTTTAAAAAGGATATAAAAATCAAAAGTTTCTTTTGAGATTCTAATTTCAAAATCATTACGGTGTCCACCTACTATTTGTGACATTATCATCTTAAAAACCTTGCTTCTTTAGGAATGCCATCGTCTGAAAGTTCACGATACTTGAATTTTACGACTGTGCCTCTTGGAAAACGTTTATGTGTTACAACAATATCAGCTTCTTCTCCTGGAAATCTTTTAGCCATTGAATATTCAGCGTATCCACCATAATCACGCTCAACATCAGTGAATCCGGAGATTTTGAGTCGTTTACCATTAGTGCCTGGCAAGTCTAGAATCAATGCACCCATTAGTCCTTGAATTTTTCCTTCTTCGGCGTGTCTATAACCAACTACAGTGCCTTCTCCGGTTTTCCAAGGCTTGTGTTTGAGTAGGTAATGTGACCTGATCGGTGTCCAAAAGCTTTCTGGCTTCCTGATCATTACACCCTCGCCGCCTAAATCTGCAATATTTGCCATCTCTTCTTCAATTGAATTAATGCAATCAGAATGCACAAATGGTAGTCTTATTTGATTAACTAATTGTACACATTTTCCAGTAATTCTGCCTTTAAGAAAAGTTTGGATGATTTCAAAGTTCCAGCTTTGGTTTGGGTAAGTGACTCCAACTTTGCAGTCAATCCATTTCTCAGCACCTTTGATATTGAAGTCATAATCACGAACTGTGACTGTGCGGTCCTGATAAAAAGCAAGTCCTGGAGAGTCGAAGACTATGTATTTGACATCACTCCAACCACCGGTGGGTGTGTGTCTTGCAGTTATTGCCGTCAAAGCTTGAAATTCGCCACGATCAATCCAAAGTTCACCATCAAGAGGTATTTTTGGAAGCTCGTTAAGCCACCAATTTGGGGCGTGGATCACTTTACCGGCTCTGGTCCAGAGACCAGTAGCAATAACCAGTTTTTTGTCCTTGATTGTGTTGGCCCAAGGGACATCTGTAGCCAAGCAGCCTCTACTTACGCCACCGTCCCAATATGCTCTTTTCCCGTCAAGCTTCTCACTTAAAAACCAACCTGATACCAGGTATTTGGCGGGCTTGTAAGTTTGAGCTAAGAGTAGGTATTCTTTTTTCACTTAACCAAATCTCCTTTCTCTAATTTTGCCCAATATCTTTCTCTCCAGTCTGTACGGAAGTAACAAAAAGACATAATTACAATAAGGTTAGTTACTAAATGGATTAAACAATCCATCCAAGGCATAAAATTTCGAATGATTCTGTAATTGCTTGTTGAAAAGAATCCTAGAGAAAACACTTCAATCATGTGTCTAGGTGTATAAAATAAAGTGTTGAACCAAGTGTATGGTTCATATCCAAATTTTCTTCTATTTCTAACGATACCGAGCATTCCAATACCTCACTACCCAATTTGTTCTGAAATAACAAAAACTTAAAATAACAACCAAATCTGTTCCCAAGTGAACGAAACAAGCCGACCAAGGTACATCGACCTTTTTGATTTTAAACTTTCTCACGATAAAATAACCAAATGAGAAAGTAAGCATTAAATCATAAGGTAACTGTTTTAAAACAGTATTGTACCAAGTGTACACATTATTGTTTCTAATGATCCCGAGCATAGTATCTTTCAACCCAGTTTGTGGTTAAGCGGCCAAAACTCAAAACAGTAACTAAATGGTGCCCAAAAAAGACGAGACAACAACACCAACTCATTTTCCATTTAATGATTTTGAAACCGTCCAAGGTTAGATAGCCAAAAGTGATCACTTCTACAAAGTCTTCAGGCAGCATCTGCAGAGCAGCACAAAAACGTCTACTTTTGTTCTTAATTATCCTGAGCATAATACCTCCCAACCCAATTTGTGTCCAAGTAGCCAAGGCTCAAAATAATCAAAAGATCGGCTCCAAAATAAATGAAACTAAGTATCCAAGGTACGGAGACTTTTTTGATTTTGAAATCTCGGAATACTAGCTTGCCAAATGAGAACATTAAACACAAGTCAAAGAATAATAGTTTACAATGGGATTGCCAATTACGGTGATATTTTTTCCTAATTATTCCAAGCATCAATACTCCTCGGCCCAAGTTGCGGTTAAATAGCCAAAGCTCAGAACAATAACGAGATCGACTCCTAAATAGCGTATACTAAGTAGCCAAGGAACTGTATTTTTTACAATTCGGAAATGACTTATAGTCAAGTAACCGAAAGAAAATACTTCCAAGAAATCAATAGGCAATAATCGAAGAGTTCCTAGCCACTCAATGTGTCTATTCTTAATGATTCCCAACATTTTGGAAATTCTCTCCTATTTTGAGTAGTGCTTCAAGTTTATCCCACGGCATAAAGAAAAACGTCTTCTTCTTTTTGTTTGGAGAACTAAAAAATAATCCTTCATCGTCAATATGCAAAGTTCCAAGCACCTTTTCACCACTGATTTTGACATCATAGCCACTCATCACCGCTTGAATTTCAAGTTTCATATTCTCCCCACTCTTTTGAGTAAATTCCATCGAACCAAACAAGGATGTCCAATATTTGCACTAAAAAGTAAATTCCTTTCTTACCAAAATAGAAACTTCCAATGTTGCTACTTGCACAAATGATTCTACCATTTTTTGCGTCAAATTTCAATAATCTCAACTCCATTTTGTGAAATCTATAGTTCTTGTGATTTTACGATCAATTTTCACAACATAACCAGTCTTCCAGTAGATGAATCCTGGCAACAAGGCACTTAGGACACCACAATTCATCGTCATAAGTGTGCAAACCAAATGTACTTTTGCATTTTACACATTTTAGTATTTGTTTTTGTTCTACAAGTCCTGAAGATTCATTCTTTATTTCTTGAAGAATTCTTTCCTCAGTGATGCAACTTGGACACACATAATTAGGAATATTCTTAAAAACACCAATAATAGAGCAGTCGCATTTACATTTTACACATTTTGTCATAATCGCTCCTATCAAAGTTAAGACAAACATATTCGCCATGATATTTGATCGCAGCACGATCGTAGGCTCTTGCTGCTTCTTCTTCAATATCAAAATAGCCAAGATACATATCTTTTCCGTCTACTTGTATTCGGGCCATCCATTTTCCAGCATGTTCGGCCCAAGACACGCCCTTGTAGATTGAAGTACTGTTCTTAGTTGAACCACGGTTATATCCGTTTTGACTTTTTGTCGCATCACGAAGATTATCTCTCCAATTATTTAACGGATTCTTGTCAACATGTTCAGCGATTTCAAAATCATTGTGGCCAAGTTTTTTTTCTCCAAGATTACTCGACTCATGCGTATCGTCCTATACACACCAGCTATACACTCACCGCGAACAGCATATTCATCTGGATCAAGACGCCACTTCCACTGAGACAAATACTCATAGTCTTCGTCATCAACGAGAGTATCGATACACCAGCCTACTCTTATTTTCTTCATTCTTCTGTATCTTCAGGTGGTGAATCTTCTTCTTTTTGATTTTCATCCCCAAATCGATGGATTTCACAAAGAAGCGATTTCTTACTTTGACTAGGCCGAATAACCCTTAATGACTCGACCAACATAGTTTCACTGCCTAGACCAAACTTCTTTGCTAATTCTGTCCTAGCTCTTGGCAATATAATGCATCGCCACCCGCGAAATTTATCACCATCATTCTCACCCTGAAGATACCATTTAGGTGTTGTACCGACGATCTCAGGGACATTGACTTTGCCGTAAATAAATGGTGGATTACCTTCATTTAGCTCAATTTTAAGCAAAGCCAAACCTTCTCGTGCGACAAGAATATCTCCCTCTTTCGGGGGATTATTAATTGCCAAGTCATAATCTTCGTGCCATTCGCTCATGTTCTAACCTTTTCTTGAGTTTGTGTCTAGTACGAGCAACAGTTGTTTCTGGAACATTCAACTTTACAGCAATTTCTCTATCTGTGTATTTTTGGCTCCTTAATTCTATGACTTTTTTATCAAAGTCTGTTTTAGTTATTTTTGATAATTGATCCCAAAGATCAACTATTCTTAAATCGTCATGAGGTACACCTGACTGGCTTATAAGGTAACTTTGATACGCAGATGACTTTTCTGATAGTTCTTCTTGTTGTTGTTGGAACCTCATTCGAAAATGTTTATTCAGTAGTTTTCTTATATACTCATGTATATAATATATGATATAGCCTGTAAAATTATCGTGAGATAAGTGCCCTTTACAGATTCTATCAACAGCCACAACTATGCCCTCAAAAGCAGCACCATCAAGCTCATCTACAAGAAAAATTACCCTGTGTTTCTTAACATAGCTATTCACAATGGAAACAGCTAATCTCGTATGTCCCAAAATCATTTTGTCATAAGCTTCTTTATCTCCAACTTTTACGTTTTCTAGTAAAACTTTATGATCAGTGTTCTCGATGTTTAATGAGGGAATTATTCGCTTCAATAGGTTCATGTATTTTTCTGACGACTGGTAGCTTAGTCCTAGTACCGATTAAAAAATCATGTACAGAACGGTAGTGTCCATTTGTCCAAAACCAATCACCTTCCTTGATAATTTCTTTTTTACCAATTTGTCTGTATCCTTTTGGAACGAAATCAGCAAAGAATCTGCTTTTATATTCACCCATTGATCCAAACCTCTAGTGACAAATTTTCATTGATCCAAACAACAATATACGGGCCGCTTTTCTCAAATCTGTTTTCCTCTTTGATTAAGGCTATAACATCCTCGTTACTTGGTTCATAACCAAATAACTCAGTCAATTCGTTCCACAGTGATTCCCGCAAAGAGTTAATAGCTCTACTAACTGTGTCCGGTCGTCTTGACCATTTTTGGTCATTTTCACTGTACCAAAACTCTGGATCGGCGAAAAGTTCTACTCCACACACTCATGCCCCTCCAAAAATTCTTTGTTAGTAACTACTTTTTCGTCAACAATCCAATCTCCGCGCTCAATATACTGATCTTTATAATAGTAAGCACCACCACTATTCAATGAAAATCCGTCAATCTTCATTTCAGGAAACCATTGAACAGCATCAACAGTCTTTGACTTTACTCTAAATCTAGGCTCATGTGCGTCATCGAGTGCTGCACCAAATATCTTTTTGCAATTTTGGATCGTAGAAGAGAGTGCTGCTTCTTTGGTTGAAAAACTACCCCAATTGAGGAAAACTACTGAATTATATGAAAGTACAGCATCAAATTCATTGTGGCCTATTGCCTTGATTTCAAGATCAAAGATTCCTAGTTTCATGTTGTCACCTCATAGTCCCGTTCAAAATCTTCATTGGTAACTACCAGGCCATTAACAATCCAATCTCCTGGCACGATACGTTGGCTACGATACCAATAACTTCCTCCAGTTCTAGTTAATCCTTCAATCTTATCTTGAGGCCACCACTGTTGAACATGAACTGGTTTAGATTTTTGTCCGAATACAGGTTTATTTAATGCGCCTTGTGCTTCTTGTATCTTTTCTTTGAGTTTCTCAATTCCAAGAACAAGTGCTGTTCTGTACGTGTTGAACGGTCCAAAATTACAAAAGTGTTTTCCCTGTGCACTGCACTGAACAAAATACTCGTTTCCATCATTGGTTATTTTAAAATCAAAAATCCCGAACTTCATGTTATCACCTCATAGTCTCGTTTGAATAGTTCATTTGCGACTATTTTGCCGTCAACAATCCAGTCTCCTGGCTTAATGGGTTGGCTTTTATATTTATATGATTTCCAATATCCACAAATCCCTTCAATCTCTGATCCACGAATCCCTTCAACCAAATTAGGAAACCACTGCACAGCGTCAACTGGCTTAGGTTTCATTTGATACTTTGGCTTCAATGAATTCAACACTTCTTGAAGCTCTTCTTCAAGAATCTTGATTCCATAATCAAGTGCTTCTTGTTTAGTTGGGCAAAGTTTTCCAGACCGAAAATGTGTTCCGGCGAAATCGCATGATGGCTTAAAACCGCCAATAACTTTAAGAGCTACAATATTGTAATTTCCAAAGATCATGATTCCCCCAAAATGAAAGTGTCAAAATCTGAAATTGGATGAGAGTGTGCCCAAAAAGGACACGCATAGAAACGTGAATTCGGAATCTTAGTTTTATGTTTAGGCTCAACACACTCCGATACTGAAAGTATCACGTCATTGTCTTTGTCGACATAGAACCCTTGTCCACTTGGTTTATGAAGTACGAACAATTTTGGGAAAATGATATTTTTTAAATCATCATCAACTCCATCGCAATGCTGAAGGAAACAAGCTTTTTGGATCTTTTCAAAAGTTGATTGCGTAATCATTCCTTAATCAGTTCCTTTTCTTGAAACAAAAGTCCCAATTCAGTAAATTCATCCACATTCTCAACAGCCCAATCAGCTAATTCAGACGGGAAAAAATCAATGCCTGTGCAACCAACACCATGTGCTTTTTCAAAAGCAATAGCGTCAGCAAATGCACCTAGGAAACTAAGCAAAGCCTCTAGGCCCTTTTGAAGTGTGCTGCCTGGCGCACATTGAAGATCGTCACACGTGTAATTGTCCTCATAATCAATGTACCCAATATAATGTGTTCGTCCGTTACCCGTGCCGATTGCGTAACTAATTGAGATCGTAGCGTCGCCGATCTTGACGCCTGGCAATAGTCGACTCGTGATAAAAACAGGTGATTCTAGAATCATAATACTACCTCTTTGTCAAAAGTAAACTTGTAATAAAAAAGAGTATCACAGTGTTTACAATAAAGAAACCCTTCTATTTTGGTTGTTAACTCCAAAATCTTAATACAACAACGACGCATAATTGAAACACTATTCATTGTGACCACTCCCAAGCACCATTTTTTACGTGCATAAGAGTATTACAACTCTTACAATTAACGATGTCTCTTCTTGTTGTTGCGTCCAAGGTCGCAATACAACAACGCATAAGTCCCCAATCCGTATGGGCAACTTATGCGTTTCATTCCAAAGAATAGAAATGCGGTAATGATAGTTGCGTTTTTCTCTTTCCTCAGGATCAATGGAAGGTTGAGTAGGAAATGTATTCCACCCCATCTGTTCCAAGATGCGTTTTTCAATGCCCTCGATATTGAAATCAATCATCTGCATCTGTGCAATACAGTCGCAAACAGCTTCAGCTGGACCATCACCAATGCCGTTTGCAATGTGATTGAAAGATTCAGAAGAAAGAAATTCACAACGCGGAAAATCTACGCAATTAATCCCATGATCCACGATTTCAAAATCACCAATCATTTTCATAATGTCGCCTTTTTGAACAAAATGGACTTAAACGCTACTCTTATGCTTCACCCCAAAGAATCGAAATGTAGTAAAAACTCACACAATGGTCTTTAAATCTACGATTATCCCACACATCGACGCTTGGTTCAGTAGGAAACGCATCCCAGTTCATTTGTTCTAGGATGCGTTTTTCCATATTTTCGGTATTGAAACCATGAATTTGGTGTAAACAATCGTGAATAGCTTCAGCCATATTCTTACCAAAGCCAGTAACAATATATCTACCATCTTTGCTTTTGTAATCTACAGAATGTTGAATCCCATGATCCACGATTTCAAAATCACCGATTCTTTTCATAACATCACCTTTCTAAAATCAAATCAAAAAACTGGACCTAGACGCTACTATAGTATACCACACTTTTGCAAGACTGTCAAGTTATTTTTTCCCTCGCGCGTGCGCGTATAAGTGTAACTGTCAAACTATTTTTTTGATATGATTTTGTTACATTGATACTGGAATAATATCGTCAATTGTACATCCGCGGCCTTCACGTGCATCTTGCAAAGAACGTTTTACTGTATCTAAATCTGGAATAATATTGTCAAAACGATAGAAAGAAAGTATATCCATATCACAATCTTCATAACTACAAACGAAGCCTCTAGGATCAAAACACATTTTTCCATCCCAAGCTATAGCATGTCCGCATTTTTCAGTTTGACCAACAATTATACCTATGTTATCATTAAAATGATTTTCAAATCTATTTTTATTAGGAAATTTTACAGGATATTCATCTTTACCGTTAGGCGTTAAACATGGGATTGCTTGAATTTCTGTAACAGCGTACCTGTACTCAATTGCACAATCTATAATCTCTTGGACATGAAAAACTCTTTTATTTAAGGGCTCAGGCAACTTGGGAAAAATGATTTCAGAACCATCGTGGCCAATTAGTTGAGTCAATACATCAGGATGTACATCCAAAACCATGGCTGCAGACGCTAGGAGACAATTGTACCCAGTTATTAACTTCATTCTTCGATTGTCTCCTCATCAATCTCGATAACTTGGTCCGCCAAATTTCTCAAAGATTTAGGAACATCTGTAGCAAAAATAATGACCTCGATATTTTGTTCTTTTAGCCATTTAATCAAAGGGATTAAACCTAGGCTACAAGAACCAAAAATCACGGTATCGTACTCATTGACTGAACGAACCACATCCATTGCGATTTGAACATTCCAATCACAAAATTTGATTTCTCGAATGATCCTAGGATTCTTGAATTTAGTATCGAAGCCAAGAATCTTCAAGCATGAAATGAATCCCCCATCAGCTTGCATACCGTAAGCCATACATTTGACGACTTGACCTGACTCATTGACTTTTTCGAGATAGTTTTCGTAATCAATTTTGCCATTAAAAACGTGCCTTACGTGTCGGTAAAGATCGAATGTGTCAACGAAGAGGCCGATGTTTTTCATTTTGCTTGTCCTTAGATTTGAGTGAAAATATCAACGATCATTCTTCTTACTTTTGAGCAATAGCGCGCCCCTGCTTCTTGGCTCTTTCTTTGGCTTGTAATCTCCCTCTTTCAGTTGTGTAGGTGTAACATTTACCGGTAGGTCCAAATTTATAGCCATTCTTACCGTTACTTTTACACTTTTGTACCGGCATACTCACTCCTTGGAAAATTGAGACGAGCGTGTCTGCCACGATGTTCGATTACAGCACGATCGTAAGCTCTGGCTGCTTCTATTTCTTCATCATCATAGCCAAGGTGCATTTGTACTCCATTTACCGTTATGTAAGCTCGCCACTTTTGATTTTGTTCAGCCCAAGAAACGCCTATGTATTCGGAGGTACTATTTTTGCGCGTAGTATGAATTTGCCTATGTTGTCCGCGCGTCATAGCTTGAAGATTATCTTTACGGTCATCTATTTTATCCTTATTTATATGATGAGCGACTTCAAAATCATTGTGGCCAAGTTTACGTTCCAAGATTACTCGGTTCATGTATATAGCTCGTTGGCCATTTACATATTCTGTACGAGTAGCGTAGCCGTCATTACTGTAATGCCATTTCCAATTGATTAAAAACTCAAAATCTTCATCGTCGACGAGAGCAACTTGGCCTTGTGTTAATATAATTTTCTTCATTTATTACCTCCAAAAAAATAGTAAACTTCATTAAGCGCAGAATCCAGACTTTCTGACACATGTACCAAATTTCGCATACCTTTTGCACCGTAAGTGTGTCTAATCGTTCCTAGAGGAGGGCCAGTTATACAACCGACTATGCTTTTTACTTTGTATACTGCGTCATCCCCCTCTAAAACAATACCTATTAACGGTGTATTAGTCATAAAATCTATTAAATCTTTATGTATTATTGAGTAATTGCGTTTGAGCCAAGATTCATTTTTTGTTCTTACACCAGTTCTAATAATTCTAAGATGCATATCCTCGAAACGTTGAATAATTTTTCCTACTAACCCACGCTCAATAGCATCTGGTTTAATAATTACAAAAGTTATCATTAATTTCTCCAGAAAAGTTCAGTTTCTTCTTTTACACTTTGTTCGCTATCTGATGCATGCACCAAATTTCGTACGCCATTCGCACCAAAATCTTTTCTAATTGTTCCTAGAGAAGGATTAGTTACGGAGCCAACAATATCTCTAACTCTCTCAATAGCGTTTTTTCCCTCTAAAATAATACCAATTAAAGGCGCATCAACCATGAAATTTATCAAATTCTTAAGAACTTCTTCGTCACTAATTTGATAATAATGTGCATGACACCAAGATACATTTTTCTTTTTCAGCTCCATTTTTGTGATTCTGAGACCCATGAACTCAAACTTTTTAATGATTTTGCCTACTAATCTGTGTTCAATAGCGTCCGGCTTAATGATCACAAATGTTTGCATTAAATACCGACCTTTCTACATCTTTTTAAGAAAGCCTCTTCAGCATTTTCACTTGCCCAAGGAACCATTGCACCTTGTTGTGCAAATTCCTCGGGAATACAAATATCCCCGTGCATAAAATTATAACACTCTAAATCATACATCAAATTATCAGCGCGTTTGATTTCTTTAGAAATTGGCCAAGGAATATTGAATTTAGCAAAAATAGCTTTGTCTACTCGTTCTAAAATTTGTTTAAATTTATCATTTAAGCAATAACTACATCCAATCTCCTCAAGAACTCTCTTAAAAGGTGAAGTAATATCGCCATAATAAGCTTCACCTGCGTCGTGTAGCAAAGCCTGTGGTATTGCCCCTTGCGGAACCATTTCAGCCACTAACACACTATGTTGTGCGACACTATAATGTACCCTACAAGCACCATTGAACCTACAAATCAGGCTCAAATGATGCGCAATATCTTCGATGCAAATATCCTCGGGCTGCGGATCAATGAATGAGAATTTCTTGCCTGTGTATGTCGTGATCATTTTACTTCCTTTACGGCAACTAGTTGGTCGCCGTTAAAAAATTCTTGCCTAATTTCTTCTATATAATTATCTACATCGTCAGGAATATTTTCTAAAAATGAATTTATCTGTATCTCTTACTTTACAAATTTTACGCACTCCTTCAATTAGAGCAGTAATAGGGTCATCACATTCAACTATAACGATTTTGAGATCATTATTATAAAAGTCCATGTGGGCTACTACGTATCGCATTTTTCATTCTCCACTAAAAAGATTGCAATGGATAAGTACCGGATAGCCACGATTATGTCGTCAATATTATTTGTCCACTCTTTAGGCTTAATCCTATTAATCGCCATTTGCAAGAATTCATGAGACGGACCATTGTCATTGACGAGTTTTTCATCAACTAATTCAAAACCACACCGTTTTAGAATTTCGTTTAGGTCTTTAACTAACATAGTCACTCCTTGGGAAATTTAAACAAATAAATTCGCCATGATATTTGATCGCAGCCCGGTCGTAAGCTCTTGCGGCGATGATTTTATTGTAAAAATATCCAAGACACGTATTTTTCCCGTTTACTTGTATCCTAGCACGCCATTTTCCAGTTTGAGCGTACTGGTCTACGCCTTTGTAGCCAGAAGTATTATTTTTATTCTTACCACGATTATAGCTATTTTGAACATGCGTTGCTGGACGAAGATTATCTCTTTGATTATCTAAACTGTCTCCATTAATATGGTCTGTATCTTCAAAATCAGAATGTCCTAGTTTTCGTTCTAATACGACACGATGCATTCGTATTGTTTTACCTCTTTCATACAGTTCAGCATAACCTCGAATACTATAATACCATGTCCAATTGACCAAATACTCAAAATCCTTGTCGTCGACAAGAGCAACTTTGCCCTGAGTTAAAATAATTTTCTTCATTTATAAAAACCTCCCATATAAATCCAAAGATTCGGCGGGTCAAATAATTTCTTGTATTCAGCTTCTGTTGCAGCAGTCAAAACCCAAATCCGTTCACCTTCTGCTACCATTCTTGGGAAATCCTGCCATTGTGCGGGCGTAAACTTAAATGACTTTGGATTCTTAACCTCAATGAATCGACGACCATATTTTCGCTGTATTACATACAGGTCAGGCATTCCACTTTGATAGATACTTCCATGTAAAATTTTAACGTACCAATTGCGAATCTTTAAAAATTCGATAAGCTCCCGTTGAATACGAGCTTCTGGTCCCTCACGGTGATTCTTAATCTTAATCGGGTCCATTCTTAACCTGATGCAATTTGATTAATTTCGGGACCAGAACTAGTATGCCTAGTAACAGTAGTTATAGTGCCATTACTGCAATGTTGCAGAAGATGGAACCTGGAAATGCCTAGTATAGAAATAGCGTCTTTAAGGTAATCGACTTGTTGATCTGGTGTCGGTGAAGATATAGAAAGTTTAACAAGCTCAACAGCCCTTTGCATCAAATACCTAGGATCACCTGCTTCGAGCATTATTTTTACAGGACCCTGTTTATTTGGAGCAATTGCGCTTTCTTTAAGTGTTTTTGCTAGTTGTCTTTGATTAATTTTCATTTTCTTCTCCCATTACTTTTCTTGAAGATTTTGTTCCGTCAATATTAAATGATTCTTGAACCTTGATTGTATCCTTTAAAATAATTTTACAAATCTCTGCTAAAATTACAATAATACCAATTGATCGTAATTGCTCTTTAGATTCTGGATTAGATAATGTTCCAACCTGCAAAGCCATTAATTGATAATACAGTTGAGGACTCTGACATTCAGGAACTTCGTATCCAAGAATCTTGGAGAGTTGCTCAAGTAGATTTTTCATTATCTATCCTTTCCCACAGAACATGCATTTACCACGTTCTTTTGGATTTTTGAATGTAACTCTATAGGAATAATATTCATGGTAACCAAACCAACACAATAATTTTCTAATCATTTTGCACTTTTCTTGTTCCAAAAATCTTGGGCCTATTAGTTTTCCACAATTTTAACAATGATTTTTTAGCTTTTTCCAACATTTCTTGTTCGCGTAAACCTTCTATACCTAATTTTTCATACCGCTCCCAAGTAATTTCAGAAACTAAATTCCAAACATATTCCATATCTTTATATTCTTTCGACATTTTAACATCGTGGAGCCAATCAAAAGCTTTCAATAACGTGTCAATTTTAGCGTTAAGATTCCTAATATTAATTTGTTTAGTCGGTACTTTTGCTATCACAAGTAATGGCTTCATTTCTTTTAGCAAGTTCTTTAGCGTCATGTTTCTTTAGCTCCTCGACTAGTTGATCTTTTAGTAAACGACTATACTTATTAATACCATGATAACTAGCTAAACGTCTCAGTTCTTTTATTGTTAATTTATAATAACCAAGTTCCATAATTTCCTTGATCCATTTCTTTATGAAATCAACGTCTATATGAAGAAGCCTATAGGTGACACATTCTCTCTGTTTACTTGTTGCTTTGTTCCAAGCCTCTTCAAACACTTCACTTTGGAAAATACGATCTTGGTTCCTATATTCTAGGACGAGTCTCCTAGATTCACTTTGTAATTTTAAAAGTTTCATTTACTTGCCCATGAGGTTTCATTTTTGTTCCAGCTAATCTTAATCAATGGTATTTGCTCTCTAAATGATTCTACAGTATTGTTCACGATAGTGGCAATTTCTTCAATAGTATCACTTCGTGACGCCACGTGAATCTCATCGTGTACGTTAAATGTTTGAACTACCCAAGGATGCACGCCACAAGGCTGTAAATCACCAATAGTTTTTTGAACATGTTTCGTTATTTGTGCACCAACACTTTGGATCATATGGTTTGCCGCTGCACGCATATTTTTAGCTTGAATATTGAAAGCAGCAGCGAACAACGCACTTTTACAAGCGCCTCCTGCTAATTGTAGTCGATCACGTCTCTTAACCTTGATTCTAATATTTTTCCATTTTTGAGGTGGGTCTTCAGCTAAGTTAAATAATGCTTTGCAAATTTGATTTTCTAATGTAAAATACCGCCTAAAACCTAACATAGTTTCAGCGTAGTCAGCAGGCTTATGCCATTCGACTTTTGTGCCGATGCCTCCTGGCTGACGCATCGAGCAAAATTGTTCAAAAATCTTCTCTCTTGCGCGGCCTACACCTTTATAACGCTCATCAAATCTATTTGATCCGGCAGTGGCTTTTTCTTCACTAATACCTAGTCTCGTCACTAATGTATTAATATCGCCGCCATACATTTTCCCAAAAATGCCTCGTTTACCGTCTGTATAATAATCATTTTCATTTTTCGTGGCCATAACTTCGTCATAAGGAATTTCAAATAATGATTCTGCGAACAATCCATGGATACTTTTGCCAGCGAGCAAATCTTCTCGAAGCTTTGGATCTGCATATTCAGCCTCAGCAATAACAATCTCGAAACTTACAAAATCACCACCGCTTAGAACTTGACCTCCGTCGAAATCAGCAAGTGGAAAACATTTTCTTGTCTTTTCACCTGCTCTGATTCCTTGTGCATTGAGCCCGCCTCCTTTCATTCCAGACATTCTAGAAGACTTGGTTCCAATGACGTCAAATGCTGCGTGAAAACGCCCTGCTCTCAATAACTTCTCCCAATTGTTTTTATCTTTATCGGCCCATCTTGCTTCTAATATTTCACGTGCTCTCTCCGCGGCAGGATGCGGATTATTATCATCAAGCATCCAAGCATATTGCCAAATGCCTTTTGTGTCAGTTTTGCCAGCGATCGCCTCAAGGATGACAACACCTGTACCTGAATAATCAATATCAGAACAAACCCATTCGTCCTCATCCATTACCTCTTTAAGATAAGCTTTTGCTTGTTTTGGTGCTGTGGGCGTGTCTCCACTTTTTTCAATAGCTTCAGTTAATTGTTTTTGTATCTTTTCAATATCAATAGTGAAACCCCGCCAACGTGCTGAAGCTGCACTACACGCTAAAATTGAATCATCATCACCGGGCTCAGGACGACCGAAGTAGTCATACAGTTTTTGTAAATATACAACATCATTATGTCCATATTCTCGCGCTAATGGATTATAGGCCCAATGCTGAATATGGTGTTTGATATACTGAGGCCACATCCCGTTCCAATTTCCTGGTCGTCCGAACGCAAGAGCGAATGGGGCATAACCCAAGCCTTTATCTTTAATTTTCCAATAATCAGGAACCTCGACATCGGCAAATTTAAGAACTTCTTTGATACCAAGTGCGTGCTGTGCAAGAACTTTGAGAGCACCAGAGGCATTAAATACTAATACAATATCCAAGAATCCTGGATCTATTTCACCGTCTGTATTCTTTGTATCAGTAATTTTCCATTGTGGAGCATTTTGATCTTTTCTTTTAGCAAAATAGATCGCGTCTAAGTGAATGCGTTTTTCTAATTCCTCAAGTACATCCTGGACAAGAATATTAGGGATGCGTTTTATACGAATATTTGATCTTGCCATTAACGATTGAAAAGGCCCCTTTCTTGCAACAAGCATTAAATCAATCGCGTTCTTAGGCTTTAAGCAAATATTCAAAAACCTCGCTTTTTCTTCAGCGATCGCTACTCTGTCAATATTATTCTCGGGTATGAAGTCAGGAGCATTTAATTGTACAAAGGTTGTGTAGCATTTACAAATGTGGAAGAAATCAAAACCTAAATTAAATGCACACAACGTATCTTCTAAAAAATATTCAATCAATTCCAATGTTTCTTGGGTTGGATGCTTCCAAATATCGTAGATTTTGATTTCACCATCATCTTTGGCATATTGAAAAATCACAGGAAACCCATGGAGCCCCGCTGTCTCGGAATCTAGGTAGATCATTGAATCTCGATCTCTAACGTGAATGTGGCTGATAATTTCTCTTTTAGTCCCTTTATCCTGTTTCTTTCTTCCTGGAGCAAGAACTCAAGTTTTTGATTTTGATGTCGAAGTTCAATAATTTGCTTTTGATTAGCACCACTGTTATAACCAATGATCCCAATAGCGATTGCGCAGAGAATCACTAAAATAACAGCGACATAACAATCTTTCATTTTAGTCTCCTTATTTATCAAAAACAAATCGTAAAATGAACAAACAAACAAATAATCCCACAATAATGAAAAAACCAATCATTGGACTATTTTGAACTATTTCTATCATTTTAGTCTCCCTAGAACCAGGAACCAAACAACAAACGACTAACAATCACAAGAGCAATTACCATAAGTGCAATAGTAAATAAAATCATTTTTTTAGTGCCCTAATCTAACAAGGATGAAGAATTAAGTGCTCTTATTTTTCTCCTATGTTCACTTAAAATGAAAAATATATAACAAATAATAATACTTTGTATTGTGTCTACCATTTTAGCTCCTTAAATTGATAATTACTACAAAAAGCAATGATAAAATGGCGATACTTTGAGATAAATCAATAACAAGTTGAATCATTGAACAACCTTCGGTAGAGGTGAAGTGTACTCGATACCATTATCTTCAGCATAAGACGCAATATCCACGTAAAGTTCTGCACTTGAAATTTCACCATTAGCCCAAGCTAAGCACCTAGTGTGTAGGCCAAAATCAATTGTTTTTCCAAGATGATCAATCATTTCTTGTACTATATTTTTTTGCTGTCGTTTCTTCTTAAATGGGTCTTGAGCAGATGTTGGAGCAACACTCAATCCTTTTTCACCGCGAACCTTGGCCTCTTTAATCTTGCGAACAGCCTCATATTGTTTTTCTTTTGTAGGCAAGGAGTATAGTTCTTTGATTTGATGTTGATTAATCAGTCCGGCCGCTACTTCTTCTTGGATTTCGCTAGGCATGTCGAGAAGATTATATCTGACTTGAACCCACGAAATACTAACGCCTAGTTTTTCTCCTACTTGGCGACGATTCATTCCAAGTTCTCGAAGACGCTCAATAGCTCTAGCTTCCTGTAAGATATTCAAAGCTTTTCGCTTCAAATTTTCTCCAAGATTCAATAATCTAGCCTGAATCTCAGTCAAACCGACTTTAATCATGGCCGGAATATGTGTCTTCTTTAGAATCAAAAAAGCTTGGAAGCGTCGATGACCCGCCACGATTCTAAAATCATTTTTAGAACTCTCAACATCTTTAGCTGGTTGAACAGCGATAGGAAATTGGAGCCCATGCTCATCAATATCATTTACTAAATCCATCACGTCAATTGGTGTAATAGTTCCTCGACAATTAAAATCATTGTCCGAGTATATTTTATCCATTTCGATATTAAGAACTGTGTATTCGTTGATCCGTTCAATAGCAGGAAGAATTATTCCACATTTTGGACACTTCTCATCTAGCTCATCTAATTGACTATAGCAATGTGAACACATTTCTCTCATGTTATCTCCTCCAGAGTAAACGACACAATTTCACTAGGGCCTCGTGCTTTTTGTTTATTACACGCTACGGCCCATTTTTCTGACCAAACAGAAGCTTTTTCTTGCTCGACCCAACAATCAGTGACTTTATTGTAATATCTACCAGTATCTAATGATCTAAGCATATACACAATCATTCTTATTCCTTTTTAACATTAGGATAAATTCCCATGGTCTTTTCTACTCTACAACATACGTTCTTATTTTCTTCATTGCTATTCAGCCAGTGAAATTGTGTAACGATTGGGTCCGAGATGTTCACGTTCCGTTTTTAGGCTCATATTTAATCTCCAACTAATGCCATATTTTTGATTCACGCCGAAGAGCCACTGTGAAGGTTCAGAAAATACTGATAAACTTTCATAAGCATAAGGGTCAGTAGCGACCCAGGAACCGTTGATTATTGTCTCACCGTCTAGTGCTACTTGTGTTGCTGCATTGTGAAAATGACCAAAGCAAAAATAATGAATCCTCTTACTTCGTGTTGCACTAATAGCAGCGAGTCTACGTGTTTTTCTCTCTATCCCATACCAAGGTATTCCGTTCCAAGAACGAATATCGTCGCCATGGCTAAGGCCAAATCCATATCCTTCAATGTCAACACACGCAGAGTAAGCATCAGGGATAACGAAATTGATATTCTTTATTTCTCTACAATACATCCTAGCAGTTTCTGCAATCAAATAATCCCAATTGTCCCGTGCGCCATGATAATTTTTCCTAACAGATCTACGGCCATGATTGCCTGAAAGATAAATGATTTCAATCTTAGGAAAATATACAGCTAGCTCTTGTAGCATTAGCGCATGCATCTGACCAATAGCTAAAGAGTTACGAAATGCGTTCCGGTATTCAGAATGATCGCGAGCATTATGAATCTCGCCACTGCTATGATCACCAATAGCGAAGACATAAAGAGTCTTGAAATGATAACTCGATAATGTATTTTGCGTAAATTTGATGATGGTGTCAACATATTTTTCAGCACGACGCAAAGCAATTCTAAAATCGTATCGCTCAAGCTGACCAACTTGCTCAGGCAGTACAATTTGATCAGCATGTTCATCACTTAGCATAACAACCAATGACTCTTGGATTGTTTTCTTAGCTTTTACAGTAAGTAACTTCAATTTCGATGGTTTAATCGGCTCAATAATTTGGTGCATCTCATCAACTACAGCCTCGAAAATGCTATTTTTTCGTTGTGCGGCCTTGTAAGATTGCTTACAGCGGGCATTTTCGTCACGTAGAGCGATATTCTGAGCTTCAAGCTTCAAAATTCTGGCATCAGTAGGATCAGCTTGGTCTTTAGAACTTTGGACTATACCTTTTTTAACATTGCTAACTGTTCCTTGTGATATTCCGTGTTTCTTAGCAATGTCTCTTTGCGAAATTTTAGCTTTTAGGTCAACTTCTACCGCTTCACGTTTTTCGTCACTGAGTCTTGTTGTCGGCATTAATGCTCCTTACTAGAGATTTTATTTATTAATGTTTCAAGAATGTAAATCAAATTATAAAGAACTGATTTAGATTCATCATATTTGATGCCAAAATCATCTAAACTTCGTCCAGGTCGACATTCTGTAAGAATAGTAGCGTGTATTAAACCAAATTCACTAGAACGACGAGATATAATATTACCCCATTCACGGACCTGTTTAGGTGTCATATTGTTAAAATCAGGTAATTCTGTCGCTTTTTCTCTTAGTCGATTAATCTCGGCAACTAAAATTTCATCTAAAAAATCATGTCGGTCTTCATATCGAGTACGACCTTGAGCCTTGGAATCAACGATTCTGATAGCTTCGTCTGGAGTCATTGTAACGATTCCTTAATCTCGCCCAGTGTCAATGATTGTAGAGCACGTTTCTTTTGCAAATTATCAATAACCAACAAGTCAGTAGGTAAATGGATCAAATCAATAATCGTGCAGCCGCGGTTCGCGTCCATCCCAATTCTATGGCAACGATCTTCTGATTGAATGCGATGATCAGCATCAAAATCATTACTGTAATAGCAAATTGTCGGAGAAGCTGTAAGTGTTAGTCCAGTACCAGCGGCCCCTGGCTGGCCGACGAACGCAATCCTTGGAATCTTGGAACCTTGTTGAAATTCTTCCAAAGGATCGCCGTCAAAAGATGTTTTCCAGCCATAACCATCAGCCCTAATAGTTTGCCAATCGCATTTTTGACAAATATCAACTAGTCGTTCAATAGAGCCAGTGAATCCAGCGTAAAAGACAATACGCCCTACTTCAATATGTTCATCAAGTAAGTCAATAACAGCAGCTTCTTTTGGAGTCTCGACTTGATAAGTTTTTCTAATTATTTTCGTTATCATACCAGAATTACTGCACCGATCGCAATATTTTTGATCATTGATAATTGGCCTGTTGTCTTCTATTCCGCCACAAACAGGACAAGTCTCTTCACCAGCGTCCTCTTTTTTGTACATGAAACCATCACTCAATGTTCTTAATTGAGTAATAGCTGTTATCGTGTTCCTGGCTCTTGATACTATACCTTGAGCAAGATTAATGATCTTTTGACTTGGTTCAAGCTCAATGGTTCTATAGATTTTGTCTGGTAAGTCTAAGCAATCCTTTTTGAACGTGACTTGAACGAGCCCTTGCATACGCTCAAATAAATAAGCAACCTCATTCTTAGAAGGTTTGAACTCATGATATTCTTCATCACCTAATGCAGCCATAGAATGATTAACACTTTCCAAGTATTCACCACATTCAGAACATTTCTTGGAATCATCTAGCCAAGAGACAATACTTGGATACATACCGCCAGCTACTGATTCTTTTTGTACAACAATAGCCAAACGCTTTTTGAACTTGGCAATATTTCCCTCTTTAAGAAAACCGGGACATACTACTTCACACTGATGCCACCAGTCTAGTGGTGATTTTGGAGCTGGCGCTCCTGACATCAGAATAATGTAGCCGTTCTCGTGATCAGTGCGTATTGCGTTTGCCAAATGCATTGCTGCTTGGCTGCGTTGAGACGTTGGATTCTTCAGCCTGGCTGATTCATCAAAAACAACACCAAACGGTGCTTTGCGTCCCGGTTCCCAGTTTTTGACCTCTTTAGTCATTCCTTCATAAGTTAAGGTTCTCGGCCTCCAAGCCATATTCCATTTCTTAAATTCCAAATGGACTGCTTTGAGTGCTGATTTTGGCGCAATATACCACCAATCCATGCTACCTGACCGTTCCATTACTTCAATAACAGATAATGTCTTGCCAACGCCCATTTCTCCAGCAAGTAAAACTCGTCTTTTTGCTAACATAAAATCAGCAAACATTTTTTGATGTGCCATCAAGGGTCTATCATATGTTTGCTCAATGATTTTGGTATCGTAGTAAGCGTACGGATTATGTCCTTGAAGATAGGATAATTGGAAATGGTTCCTAGGAGAATTTGCTATTGACCATATTTTTCTAGGATTTGGTTTCTCGAACCCATGCCACCGAGCACCTTCCATATTTTTGATTTCAATAATCAATGCTCGATTGAAACCAAACTTAACGAAAATACGGTCATCATCGTAAACCAATGTGACTGGAATACGAACCGAACCAGTGTTTATTTTTATTTGTTCAGTTCTCATCCTTTGTACTCCAGGAGAAAAGTATCATCTTTCAATACACATTTCCGATAATTATCGAAAATATTCCCGAGCCCAAACTTTGCAAAGAATGAGAGGCACTGATTGAATATTAACCGGACTTCTTTGCTTTTTGATTGACTTATTAGTGCATTACGCCATTGAAACAATGTTCCACTAATCACAGATATTTTGCCTTTCTTTGATACTATGCTCAAATCTGTCGATTCCATAATATTGAATATTGAAGCTTTTGAACTAATAATCAAGAAACTAAAAAATAAATGGTACAGTGGAACAGTATCGTTTCTCAACGTATCAAGAGCATTGGTACTAGAATCATTCTGAAACTCATCCAACGATATAATATACTTTGCAAAATCAGCCAGCTTAATTGTGCTGTTATCGACATTATGCGTAGGAGAATGACCACTATGTTCCAAGATAGCTTCGAGATATGTTTCCCAAGCAATGTTCGGAATCAAAAGTGGTATGACTTTTGTCATTAATAGCAAATCAAGTAAGAGTTATTTACATATAAACACGTAATATAAGGAAGTTTGCTATCTACATTGACATCTATAGTCACATATGAAAATACACCAAATGCATTTTCAGGCTTAAACATCATCGCAAAAGCAAATATTTCTGTGCAGTCAAGTTCAAAAATAGGCAAATGAATCGGTAAGTATCTATGCATTACACTATTATTCCTTTGTAATTGGCTGTTCAACTTACCACCATGGGCGGTTGTCGATTTCTGTTTCAGTTTTATCCCGCATGATATGAACCATATCGCTCTCACACATGGGCAACTTTCTATCGTCCACTGTATTGTGCTGTCATGATTCCATTAATAACCACATATTACACAAATTAAGGTTATTGGAATCTTTTTCATTTTATGCCTTAGAAATGATTTTAGTGTCTTGGTCCAGGCTCTAAGCTACAAACAGCCAAGAACCCGGTAAAAGATACTAGAAAAATGTGACCGTTGAAGCGCTGCGACGTTATTTAATATTGTCCAATTAAGGATTGTTTACGCCTGTCTCCAACGGTCACATCGTATGGACTAATTACCTTGCTCGCTCATCCGAAGTAGTAGAAATTTCCACCTTATTACGGGGCGGATCAAGAAACTTCTCAACTTGCGCTGTAATTTCCTCGTCAGGAGGAATCTCAAGCTTGGCTGATTGTGATACAATAATGATACCATGCCACTTGAACTTACTATTTTCTGGCGCAATAAATTTTGACTTCAAAGTCGCAGCCTTACCATAAAAAGTGTCAATATTTACGTTCTTAGCCTCTCGTCTAGCAGTCTTATTATTCAAATGCCATGTGACAAAGGAATTAAGACACGGAACCCAGAGAAGAAGTTCAGGCCCATACATAGCACCCGAATCTTTGACACCAGATTGTGCCATAATATGAGCAAACGTTTGATTAGTGATTTTACCATCAACGACATCGGGATGGTAATCAACAATCATATTATCACCAGTTTGGACGGCTTTGGGTCTACCGGCCAAAATAACAACATCGACTTCTTTACCGGCATCCGTGATATTGCCATCTTTCTCCATACCGTAATGCGCAATACCAATTTTCTCTGCCTGACATGCTTCCGTATTACTACCGTACAGCCTAAAATAAGGCAGATAATCACCGCCACCGGTGAGCATGACGTTCAAATCATCTTGTTTAGCGAGTTCGCCACCAAGAGCTTCTTGTGGTACTAGTTGGTTCATGATTTTGGTTCTCTGGTTCTAAGAAATTGGTTCTTTAGTTACTTACTAGCGACAGCCTCAGCAGCATCGGCAGCAGCCTTTGTAGCAGCCTCAGCCTTTTGTTGAGCGCGCTCAGCAACACGCTTCTTTTTCTCTTCTGAAAGTTCTGCCTTTTTAGCAACATCGGCAGCCTTACGAATTTCAATAGACACAGGGTCCATATTAAGATTCCACGCCACAGCAAGCGCAAAACCTTCAGCAGCAGTCTTAATCTTACACTGCTTGACCAAAGAAGGACCGACCTTCGGACTAGTTAATTCATCCTTCAAAACAGACATTCTTTGAAGTCGCGGACCAGGAATAAATTCAGCAGGTCCAGCAGACTTACCCTTACGTGCTTCATCCCTAATTTCCTTAGCACGAGCTTGAACGAGTGGAACAAATTCTTCAGAGGGCATAGAAATTGCCTGATCAACATAGTTAATCTGTTCACTCGAAGGCAACTTAGACAAAGCAACAGCATTCGAGACATTGATTTTGCCGTCATTTACAAGGTCCTGGAGCGTAGATTCAAGCTTCAAAAGATTGAATTGTTGACTAACCCAAGATGCACTCTTGCAAACTTTTACTGCCATTTCAGAAAGAGTTAGCGTCGGATTAGACGCAAAAATCCTACTCATTCCCTTGACAAAATCAACTGCTCTAGTCTTGACACTATGCAGATTTGCCAAAATTTGCGCTTCCTTTGCAGCAGCATCATCAATAGTCAAAATATTGACAGGAATTACTGTCAAACCTACTTGCTTTGCGCAACTATATCTTTGCAGACCATCAATTAGCTCATAAAAACTAATCTTTTCGCCATCAACCACAGTCGTTTGTCGTCGGACACTAATTGGGCTCAAAATACCAACAGCGGCAATAGCGTCACGCAAACCGATATACTCTTCGCTCTCCAGACTCACTGCTCGCAGCGCAACAGGATTTTCCCTAATTTCTTCAATGCTAATTACAGCAACCTCTGGCTTGTTGGACATTGCGTCCCTTTCAAAAAGATGTGAAAATCATGATCCCAAAATCATATCAAAAATCTGGAGGGACATTATAACTATACTAACATAGGCGTTTATCGCCGGGGAAAAACCATCTTTCTTTATACGTGCGTGCATAAAGAATAGCGCCATACATTTGTACACGTGTACATATTTACAGGTACGTGTAAATTTGTACAGGTATTACAGCTTTCTCGATAGCTGTAAGTCGTAAGTCCTTATCCTACAGTTACTTACCCCTTACTATTACAACTCTATTCTATTTAGTATATAGAGAAATAAATAAAGAAAGTCTCTATAGGGAAATATAGAAAAGACGTAAACCAGTATCTTGTAAAAAGTGAGTTATCGGCGCGCCAAACGCCTATGATAGTTTAGAGAGGTTTCTATCTTTGATATGATTTTGGGATGTCGATTTTGATGTCAGAACAATGATTTTGAAGTCAACAATGATTCAGGAAGCATTAAATGGTGATAAGATCAACTGCTATTAAAAATTTCTTAAATGCATTTACTTATAAAGATTTGGCAGATTTATATAATCATTCTATGGAAGTGCAGGTTAATGTTAGTCAAGACGGTGGCGAACGCGAATCGACAGAAGGTTTTCGTGGTCGCACTTGGCACTCATATACAGACGGCATACAAACATGGTACGGATTTCGCATCCCTAAAAACGCTTCTACTGAACCAGAAGATAATGATTTTGATATCAAGTACGATTTGGCAGAACACGCTGAAGGAATCGGTCTCACTGGTTGGGACTGGAAGAATCGTGTATCGAAGCATTTCGGATTTGATTTTGATGACATAAATCAACATTCTAGTGGACTCACTGAAAAAGAACTTAAAGAAGTTCAGGAACAAGCCTGCGATGTTCCTTGGGTCACGGTTCGTAGGTCCACGTCCGGCGGAGGTATACACCTATATGTATTCGTAGACAGTGTACCAACGGCTAACCATACACAGCATGCAGCCCTTGGACGCGCGATTCTTGGAAAACTTTCAGCAGAGGCAGGTTTTGACTTTGAGTCTAAGGTTGATGTCTCAGGTGGGAATCTCTGGGTCTGGCATCGAAAAATGACAAAAGTAAATGGCGGCTTGGAATTAATTAAGCAGGGCGAGACTCTTAAAAATATCCCTACAAATTGGGAGGATCATATATGTGTTATAAAAGGTAAACGCAGGCGCGCAAAAAATCGATACACTGAAAATGAGACTGATTTTGATAGCGAAATCAGCCAACGAGCCTATGTTAAACTTGATAATGAGCATAAGAAACTACTAAAATATCTTGAAACAAATAATTGCCAATATTGGTGGGACGCTGATCGGAGTATGTTAGTTGCTCATACTTTTGACCTTAAAAATGCTCACAAGGATCTTGGCTTACGAGGTATTTATTCAACATTGGCGACTGGAAAAGATGAGAACGACCACAATTGCTTTGGTGGATCTACTGAGATTTTAACGCGAGAAGGTCCTCGTTATATTAAAGATGTAGCTGTAGAAGGTGGCGCTTATCTTTATGTAGACATATTAGGCGAAATGCAATGGCTTTGGTGCGCGGTCAAGAGCTTTGGAGAGCAAATCACTGTTCCAATTACTTTTGGATCACCGCTTCACGGGACTCGTGTAACATTAAATCATGATTGGTTTTATTGGTCCAAAAGTGAATATAAAATTGATTATAGGAAAAGAAAGAAAACGTATGAATTAAAACAAAAATCAAAAATAAGTAGAGGTGAATGTCTGCACTTGGCCCCAATAACTTTACCTAAAATAAATTGGGAAGGTTATGCTCATGGATTTATTTTTGGAGATGGAAATCAAATAAATCAATATGGAAAATTATCTTGCTCAGTTAAACTTTTCAAAAATGATAGTGATTTAGTTCAATTATTATCTCAATATGGAAATGTAGGTTCGACCTATGTCGAGTGCCATGGGCGTATACCTATGATCCATCAACTTCCTGAAGATTGGAAATTATTACCAGAATCACCAACCAAAGAATATGCTCTAGGTTTTATTCTTGGACTTATTTCTGCAGATGGACATATACGTAAAAATGGCTCTATTCAAATATATCAATCTGATTGGTACGATATTGTTCAATTTAGAAAATTAGCAATTTATGCTGGACTACGTGCACGAGAAATAATTTTAGGTACTCCACCAGGAGGACATTTTAAAAACGATAAACAAGGTTATATATTAACTATTGGATCGTATAATTTAAATAAAGATCATTTTTTACGCCGAGATCAAAAAAAGAATTTTAAAGTTAAGACTAGATGTCATACAACCAGAGTAATAGATATTGATTTTGACGACAAAATCACTGAAGAAGTTTTCTGTGCAGTAGTTCCAAGCTATCATAACTTTACTTTGGCTAACGGGGTAATTACTGGGAATTGTTTCGCATTCCCATTAGAACGCCCAAGTGGTGCTTGGGCTGTACGCAGATACACCAAAGGAGTCAAGGAAACAAATAATTGGAATCAAGACGGAAGCGGTTACACTACTTGTTTTTATAGTCAAAATCCTTCGCTTGAAGTTGCGTCCCGTGCTCATAGCGGTGGAGAAGATGAAAAAGGTAATTTTCATTTTACTTACGCGAAAGATGCAGTCAATGCTGCCGAGGACCTCGGTGTCGGCTTTAAGATCCCTGATTGGGCTTCAAATCGCCCCTCGCAATTAAAACAACATCGTGACGGTCGTTTAATTGTCTATATCAAACGTGAGTCGCAAGATCAACCTATTGAAGGTTGGCTAGAAGATAAAAATCAATGGAAAAAGCTCTTTAACGTAAATTTAGTTCAACAAACTGAAAGCAAAGCTCTAGATTTTGATAATGTAGTCAGACATTTGATTACACCTGACGACCGTGACTTTGGGTGGGTCTTAAAAAGTGGTAATAATTGGCATGTTGAATGTTACACTAATACAAGATTAGCATTGAAATCATTAGGGCTTAATGATGTAGAAATCAATGAAACACTTGGAGACTGTGTACTTGAGGGTTGGCAGATTATTAATGAACCATTTCAAGATGAATTTCCTGGCAAACGAAAGTGGAACAAGGGCGCCGCCCAGTTCCGGTACACTCCAAAGCTAGAACCACCTTTTGAATTTCCAACTTGGCAAAAGATTTTAGCTCACTGCGGTAAGGGCTTAGACACAGCTATAGCTGATGATGGTTGGTGCCAAACTAATAATGTAAAAACAGGTGCTGATTATCTTAAAATTTGGATAGCTTCACTTTTCCAATTCCCAAAGAAACGATTACCTTATCTTTTTCTGTATTCAAAAGAAGAACGAACAGGAAAAACCAGCTTTCACGAGGCTATCGGTTCCTTATTAACAAAAGGCTACACCCGAGCTGATCAATCTCTTATATCAAGTGCTGGATTCAATGGTGAACTGGAGAATGCGATCTTATGCGCAGTAGAAGAAACTGATTTAGGCAAAAGTTCCGCCGCCAGAAATCGTATGAAAGATTGGATTACAGCCTCTATGATCATGATCCACCACAAAGGCCAAACACCGTATACCGTAGAAAATACAACGCACATTATTCAAACAGGTAACAATCATCAAGAATGTCCTATTTTCTCGGGTGATACTAGAATCACAATGATTCAGGTTCCTACGTTCGAGCTTGAGGAAATGATACCAACTGATCAAATGAAAATTCAGCTTGAGCGTGAAGCACCAGACTTTATGGCTGAACTTTTACAGGTCGATATACCACCATCAGGAGACAGACTCAATGTGCCAGTTATTGATACCGAAATAAAAATTCAAACTAGCGAAACGAATAAATCGACTCTTGAAATATTCCTTGAAGAACAAACATTCTGGGCTCCTGGAGAAAAGATCAGATATTCTGATCTTTACAACCATTTCATAGGGTGGATTGATCCTGCTGACGTATATTCTTGGAGTAAAATTAAGTTCGGTCGTGAGCTTCCGATCAAATATCCAAAGGGCAGGATTATGACTGAAGGTGCTCAGTTCTATATTGGTAATATTTCAATGTCTGAACCTAAAAATACAGACCAAGACAAAATTATTCTTAAAGATGGGAAATTGCTATGAAAAAGAAAATAGCTGAACTCACAGCTCAGCAACGTAAACAACTTTCGTTTGCGTTTGATTCCGGTATCGCGCAAATCGTTAAATTTGGCAACGATGAATTTATTGGTGTAAATGTTAGATGTTTTAAGAATTTAGAAGTTTTGGAAACAATTAATGCATGGACCTACGGGAGAATAACATGAAGATCATCACTTTTGGCTATAAAAAATGTGTAGGCAAAAACGAGTGTGCTAAATTCTTAGGTATTGCTCTTAAACTCAATTGTCCTGGAACAAAAATTGTTCATGTGTCTTTTGCTGAAAAGCTAAAGGGAATTTGCTATCAACTTTTCTCTTGGGCAGATTTACAGCCAGGAGTGTATTACGAGACACATAGAACTGAGAAAGAACAACCTCTACCTGAAATGAATTTATCACCAAGAGACATTTGGGTCGGAGTAGGTAATGCTCTAAGAACTGTTTATCAAAATACGTGGATTAAATACGCATTGAAAAAAAGAGATGATTGTGATTTTGCAATCATTTCTGATTTACGATTCAAGAATGAAGCTAATGCTATTAGAGCAGAAGATGGTATTCTTGTTAAGATCAATCGTCCGGATATCGAACAAGGTACTGATCCTGCTGAAGTTGATCTTGATGATTTTGACGATTGGAATTATGTTATTGAAAACAATGGCGAACTAGGTGATTTAAATAAGCAAATGGTCATGTTGGCGGAAACATTGTGTCAGAAGAAAGAAGAATAATGACAAAAAGAACTAAAAAGAAGCAAAAAGTAAAAGTACCAAACAAATTGAGACTAGGTATATTAAAACAAGGTCCAGGTGATGGTGTCCAATTTCATTTCCTTCAAGGTCAACAAATACATAAATATTTAACACCGAACGATATTAACTATTGTCTTGCTATTTACAAGGCTACAAACATAACAACGGTCCTAGGAGAGAGAGTCTTTGTTTTCATCCATAGTGTTAGGAGAATAAAATGTCACGAGGATTGATACACATAAATAATAATATTTTATGTGCAGTGGATGTCGAAACTACGGGACTAGTAGCCGGTTGGCATGATATTTATCAAATTGCAATTTTACCATTGGGCCCTGATTTAAGGCCAATGAAAGATGTGATACCACTATATCTAGATTTGCAAGTAACTAGTCCTGAGAGAATTGACAAAAAAGCTGTAAAAATGAACCGAGAACAATTTGCTCTTAAACAGCAAAGAGCCTTGGACCCTTGGACTGGTGCAGACTTATTTGATCAATGGTTTGAGCGGCTTGGTCTGCCGGTACATAAAAGAATAATGCCATTAGCTCAAAATTGGCCTTTCGATAGGGGATTCATCTCGCATTGGCTGGGTAAAGAGAATTTTGAACATACATTTTCGGTACTGTACCGTGACACAATGGTCGTGTCTCAATTTCACACAGATTTAATGGATCATCGTGGTGATACAATTGTATTTCCCCAATATAATTTGCAGTATTTGTGCCAGAAATTAGGTATTAAAAACGCTAAGCCGCACGATGCATTGCAAGATTGCATCGCTACGGCTGAAGTGTATCGTAGGCTACTTTTACTATATGCTTAAATTATTTTTCGAATCAGAAGCTATTCCTCACAGTACCCGTATAAGGTGTAAGTATAAGGTCTAATTGGATAATGATCTTGACTATCATATCGATTATTAACGCTTATGATTGCTAGATTATCAGTTATCGAACCACTTGGAAAGGCATGTATTGTACCATCTTGTAATACTGGTCCGCTTGCTATCATCAAACTTTGTGCGGGCAATATCGTACAAAGAAAACTTGGTTCCCATGCGTCAAATTCAAGTTTAAGTTCCCATGTTCGTTCACTTGGGTCCCAATTAGGAAATAATTGATATTGGTATAGTTCATCATAAGCATCAATCCACGAACGTTTAAATTTAACATTACTTGAAAATACATTGCAAATGCCGCTATTTCTTTTTATTACAGAAATAGTACCTGGACTTATTATATACACAGGAGTTGTAGTAGGTTGATACGAAACAGTATCGCATTCAACACAATTACAAGCTTCTACATTCAAAATATGATCTGCAATCTCATCAATTATTGTTTGTGACCAATGATCAGTGACCTCAGAAAAACTACCATTGTCACATAAAATTCTAAGAAAATTTTGCATACTTTCAATATCATATTTTAAAAATACATGAGGGTCAATAACTTCTTCTAATGGACCTCCAGGAACTATACAATTAGAAGCAATAGCTTGTTGCCTTTTAATATTTGCCGCTTGGATAAGAGCGTTCCAATCTGTTAATGTAAAAGCACTCATGTTTGTAGGAACGCAGTTCCTGCTCCCCAGATGCTTTCAGTGTCATACCAACGATAGTGGAACTGAGCAATTTGTTCATTAGTATCATCATCTTCGCCAACCACACTGTGCGTAGCACTAACGATTAATACATCACTACCATCTACTTCGTCAATTCGATCAAAAAATGTATCCAAGGCACATGATTTTCCTGTCGTACTGTCCCTAATAGTTGTATTATGGATATCAATTTCTGATATTGATGTAGTTGGTTCAAAATCTGTATTCAATAATTCAATTTGACTATAAAATTGTGTCTCGGGGCCTTGAGCGGGTAATACAGAAAAAGAAGGAATTGTTCCTCTACTAGTTAAATTAGGTCTTGTATCAACTGAATCAGATGGTATTCTTGATCCTAATGTCTTAAATCTTCGATCAACACTACCACTTTTTAATTTGTATGGATTATTAGTAGTTCTACCATACTGTCTAAGATCCTCTCCTACCCTGTAAGATTGTACGGTATCTAAATCAGCTTGAAAAGTTTCAGTGGAATCTGCGCTAGCTGGAAATGCAAAAACGTATTCTACAGTAGTTCCCGCTAAAATTGGTAACCAACATTCAAAGCTAATGCCATTATTTGCAGAATCGTAAACTGCTGATTCAACGATTGACGTTATTGAATCATTTGAGATAAAACTAATATCCAGAGTTATTGCGTCAAGTGTCTCGATATTTAATTTTGTAATTGGTGTAATGAATGTAGCCTTACGCCAAGTGTTAGAATATCGAATAAGCCAGAATGTGGCACTTTTAATCACTGCATCAATATAATTATATATGTAAAAATCATAATCTTGCTCTTGAATCCCATATTTCGCCACATTATTCTTTAGAATGGTGCGGTGTTTTTCTTTTTGAAAACCTGATGTTTCCCAAGTGCAGACCATTTTAGTTACTAAATCTTCAGTCTGTGTATAACCCAGTTCTAAACTATCCACTAAAATATCATTTTGTTCAATAGTATCAACCACACTAGGCGTAGTAGAAAGATAAGTTAAGTAAAAAATATCATTTACCAACTTAATAGAGCAACGACATTGCCAAGCTATATCTTTAAGTAAATCTAAAAGATTTCGTCGATCATACAAAACAAAATTACTAGGATAATTAGCCAATGCAGTTTTAACAGAATCAAAAGTTGTCGTGTCATAGGTTAAACTAGAATAAGTATCAATCAAATATTCCATAATATTAACTGTGTTTGGCCCAATATCTGATACAAAATCTATAAATATTTCGTCTTCCCAATTTCCTAATTTAGATAGTGCATCAGTTGTTGTAATTACAACTGCTGTTACAGAACCGTAACTCTCAGTGTTAACTCCCCAATATTCTCCAGGTATATCCATTAAAACACGCAAACCATCCACAGTACGATAAGCACTAATCCTAGTAACAGTACCTGGAGTAAGACTGACAATATATTTTTGAGGCTCAAGTGTAATTACCTCAATAGTTGCACCAGCATTAGCATGAAAATAACCTAAACTATTTCCATTAATACTACCATTTGGTCTAAAATGCGGAAACGTATTAAGTGTGACCGTCGAAGTCCCGGCCGCCCATGTTTTACTGCTTCCTTCGACATTAATACCTGTCGCAGTCGGTAAATTAAGTGGTTCATCTGTCAATTCACGAGGGACATACCCAAAAGTGTTAACACGAATCCAACCCTCACCAGGAGCCGTACTCCACCCAATTGAATGTGAAGTAAAAATTATTTCAGAACCAGTATTAAAACCAATAAAACGGGCACCTCCAATTTTTACAGTAATATCGCCAGTAGGTATTGGTGAACTAGAATCAATGATTTTTACACTACTGGAACTGCCACTACTAACTTGTTCATCATAGTTATCTTGTATTTCTTGTCGTCTATTTTCTAAACCCAATAAATTTGTTTTAGCATTTTCTCTATTTTCAATAGCTTTTGCTTTTTTGTCTTGCCAATAATCTGCTGCTGGAGAATTCCCGTATAACAGAGCAAAAGCTTCAGCGTTAAGAAAACGATTAAATAAACCATTCGCAACGTCTACTTGTTCTTCCTGACGACGTATGTTGAAGTTAAATATAGCAATACTTCCGAGTAATGTAAAATCAGGTAGCGAAATACCTTGACCAGTAATAGCAGCGCCAACTCTAGTGATTCTAAGAGCACGAGCACCTGTGACGCTACCAAAAATCATTGGCCATGGCTTACCAATAAGCTCATCAGCTATATTTTCAAATTGACCTTCCTCTGGTGAAAATCCTACCTCATCATCTTCGAGTTGAGAGACAATATTAAACGATATTGTACGATCACCCTCGCTCCAAATAATCGGAGAATTGACTTGACCTTTGAACAATAAGAATTTATCATCTAGATCCATGCCGTAAAAATATTGGTATACCCAAGCCTCTGTTTTATGGGCGTCATTATTATCCATTAGAGTTTTGATTTCACCATTTGTATCATCTAAAATTATAGATACTTCTTCACTATCACTGCTACCTGATACATTGACTACTGTGTCCATATCAGAAACAGTCAATATCTTACCGTGGATACCAGCTAGTTCACGATCTGCGTACCAGTATTGTGAAGAACGATCCCAAGAGACAACGACAATAGTTACGGGCTCAGTACCATATTGTTCTGATAATTTGACTAGTGTATTTGACGGTATCGTTCTCATTGTTTCGTGCCCTCAAAAATTATTTGTATATTTTGATCATCATCTTTTCTACCTTCAAACTCAAAAGGATTATTTACAATATACCCTACCCATTTTTGATCTATATGATCTCTTAATACGACTTCTTGGTTATTATAGGCTTGTAAAAATATCCTCAATTCTTGACTTTTTGCAAAAGATATAAATAAATCTAAAATCAAACGACGACGTTCTTTGCTTTTGATATAAGTAAATATTTTACCACCAAGTGTTCGTTTGATATTAATATCGTTAGTTAAATTTTCACTATCATTGAACCTTGGATTAGGCAAAGCAACAGTCGTGCGATCTGCTGTTAATGTTATCATGATAATCTTTGTAAAAACTTATTAGTGTCGATACCCATAGGTTGACTATCAATGCCACCAACATACCGACTATCTTTAATTGTAGAATAAAATTGTCCAGATTGAAGGTATAATTTAGCACCAGAAAAACTAATCCAAGGTGTATTCGTGCCGTCCCAAGATATTCCAGCAGCACTACTTGCACTTAAACTAATTTTAACTGTAGAATCAAATTGCCCTGATTGAAGCACAAGTTTATTGTTACTCCAACCGCACCAAGGCGTATTAGTTCCGTCCCAAGATATTCCAACCGCATCAGTAGCGACATATCTACTTGTTACAAGTGTAGAACTAAATTGACCAGATTGAAGGTATAGCTTATCGTCAAAACTACCACACCAAGGTGTATTCGTACCGTCCCAAGAAATATCTTCAGGAACAGCCTCAACAATAACAAATTGACTCGTTTTAAGAGTGGATGTAAATTGCCCAGAAGTCAAATAGAATTTATTAGAAGCGTCTCCTATCCAAGGTGTATTAATTCCGTCCCAAGAAATACCTCTTGGCCCCGCATCAATGCCGCCAACAAATTCACTTGTTTTAAGTGTAGAACTAAATTGGCCAGATTGAAGATATAATTTATCAGCATTAAGACCAATCCAAGGTGTATCTTTAGCTTCAATGACAGTTTTAATTATTTCTTGAATAAACTCTAATGATCCATCTGGTATAGTACGATTAAATTCTTGAATTTCAAAAACAGTTTGAGTAAACTCTAATGAATCTGATTCAGGACGCTCAAATGTACAAACATAGACAGTAGTTTGAGTAAACTCTAATGAATCTGATTCAGGACGCTCAAATGTACAAACATAGACAATAGTTTGAGTAAACTCTAATGATCCATCTGGTATAGTACGATTAAATTCTTGACTATGTGAAAGATTTTGAATAAACTCTAATGATCCATCTGGTATAGTACGATTAAATTCTTGAATTTCAAAAACAGTTTGAGTAAACTCTAATTCCCCAGATTCAGAACGATTATGTATACTTCCCCCGTGTGTCGCTGATTGAGTAAATATTAAATCATTCTCTTCTTGTCTCACAAACGTAACAGTATAGACAACAATTTGAGTAAATATTAAATTATCTTCTTCTGGTCTTGAAAATAAACCAATATAAACATGTGTAACAAAAATAATTAGACTAGTTTCTTGGACAGAATTTATAAGTTGACCACCTTCAAAATCAAAATTAACCGCTAAATTACAATTATGATTTCTAACCAAAGGCTCTTGTGGAGTAGTAATGACACCTCGCCAAGTTCTACTTTTCCAATCAATTAAATCAATTTGTTTACCTAGAGTTAAATCAATGAAATTTAGAACTTCTTGACCTTCAGTTTCACTTAGACCTATAAATTGTAATGATAATGTCTGTGTTTTTGGCCAAATTGAATCAGCAAAAACAATAAGTGTTCCACCACGTGTTTCACGATTTATTCTTTGAAAATTTAACCTATAACGATCGCTCAACTCAGGACCCTTTAATGTTAAAATAGTTGTAGGACTTTCAGGTGGATATTTTAATTCTACATAATCTCGAGTTGTAGTTTCTGGTTCAGGTGGAAATAAGTTAGATGTATTAGGATCACTTGTTCCGCCAGAAAAAGGAGTATAGTTACAATCAAAATTAACTCTATCCACACTATAATTAACTGTATGATCAAATCTAATAGTATTCTCGCCACTCGGATTTGTACTAGATCGTCTAACAACTACATTTTGACCGAAGACAAGTCCATTACTCATAGTTTTGACTTGTTCTACTGTGACTGATTGTCCAAAAGAAAAACTATTAGATTCTTCTGGACCAATTGAATCGTCTGTAGTCTGTTGGAACAACAGACTACTTGAAAGTGGTCGAATAAAAATAGCATTATACGTTGCAATTTCATCAAAAACGAATGTTTTTGGCGTAACTGTATCTGTATCAGAATCGTACTCCGCGCCACCTGAAACTGGAAACACATCAATATCACGTGTACCGGTGAAAGTATCAGTGAAACTGATACTATTTGACACATCTTTACGAAGTATACCATGAACCTCAACAGCGCTAGTGAAACTGATATTATTTGCTGATGCTGTTGTAAATTCTATAGTCTGACCAAAGACAAGACTAGAAGATATTGATTCTATCATTTCTTTAGGGGTTGTTTCAGTCTGAATCATATTCAAACTAGAACTCATAGATCTATTGGCTGTTAGCTCATAACTAACAGTACCACTCAAGCTCAATGAGCCACTGAGTTGAGGCTCCAGAGGATCGCCCCTAGCACCCAGTACCTCAACATAGTATTTAGTGATTCTAGCTACCAAGAATAGCTCCAAATTGAGCGGCGTTTAAGTTTGACAATGTCCACGCTGAAGACGTGTTAGGATCTAGTTCAACGATTCTAGTGTATGTTACATAGTCTGGATCATTAACTTCTGTGTTGTCAGTACCAACATCGTCACTTGTTGTGGCTCCAGATACAATTCTCAAATCAATAGCATCACCAGTACGTGTACTTTCCCCACAAACTTGAATACCGTAAATAGAGCCAAATAAATTGGTCACATTTTCAAAGCCCCAAAGATCCACTGCTGTTGGCGAACCTGTTTCAATGTAACTCGTATCCTCGTCACTTGGATTTTCATCAATTTCTGTATAGTGTGAAGCACCTGGTGTGCTCCATTCAGTAGTAACATCACTATCTGGATTAATAGCAACAATAGTACAATCTCCTAAAAAATCATTGTTTTGTGCCCCAGTATTATCACAGATATAAATATCATCAAAATATGAATCTACGACAGTTGGATTTGTCCACCTAAGATATTTACCAGTACCGTTTCCATTTTTTGTGTCTACACCTGAATTACTTAATTTAGTTACACCGTCAACCTTAACTTCATAACTTCCTGTAGAGTTATCAATATTTAATTTAATTTCAAAATAATACCATATATCTTCAACCATAAATCTACTTGTTGAAGTATCTGGTGTACCAGATCCAAGTAAATGTGCATTTATTAATATATCACCAAAAATATCAGTATTTACAGTTAAATGGAAATCTGTAGCTGTAGGTGTAAACTCTCTAATTCTAAAAATTATACCATCAACAACAGAACCCACGCCAAATTTGATTGCAAAGCCTACAATCCAATCAGTTATATCAGTTGATACAAAATAATAGAAAGTAGAAGTTGCTGTATTTTGTACACATTTTCCACCGTCGCGACCCGCAACTATTGAAAAAGTGCCACCAGCAGCTCCCCACTTTTTAATTAATTCAAGTGTAAGATCAGAATTTGTTAAAGAACCATAAGTTTCAAAACCTTCTATGAAAAGTAGAGCCATGAGAAAGTATCCAGGAACCTAGTCTCCTAGGTTCCTGGATTCCTTTGCTTACGAAGTAGAGGCATTGACAGTGTACGTAACCTTAATCACGTCACTATTTTGAACAGAAAGGTCCGCTGCAAATTCAGCAGTAGCCCAAAGAACAGCATCAGTAGCTGCTTGATCACCCTTAAGCTCAATATTGGTAGCAGAACCATCAGTACCATCGCTAACTAGATAAATACCATTAACGTAATCAGGTGGAGTAACACCACTGATTGTAAAATCAACAGTAGCAGCATTAGCGATTGATTGACTGGAGGCATGATCACCAGCAGCCAACCAATTTTTACGATCACCAGTGTACAATTGAAATTCACTCCAACCAGCATGTGATGCATAAGTATCACCTGCGATACCGTTACCATCATCATTCATCAAAGCAATCCACCAATAATTATACGCTGCAGGATTTGTTGCTGCATAATCTTCATCGAAACAAGAACCTAATGCATAGTCCAAGCCTTGATTCGTGACGATATTGTGCATATCAAATTTTGCAATCAAAAGATCATTACGAAATTGCTCGACCTTGAACTCACCACCAATACCGAAAGCATCGAGAAGACTCCTAGGTCGTTCCATTTTAGCACCAACACAATGAGGAAATCGAAATTTACTATTCATTTGAGTACTCCTTAAACTGAGTTTCGGCGCGTCTCGCGGCGGAAAGCTCGCATTGTTTCACGTGCCGTTTGTCTTGGTTCTGCAGAACCTTGTACAGTAATATTAACATCACCAACATTTGTAACAGACCCGCCACTTTGACGAAAAATTGGTTTAACACCGGCATTCATTGCAGTCAACTGTGCGAAAAATTGTTTCGTTGATTTAGCATTTACTACAAATTCACCAGGAGAAAGCATAGCTGGTACAGTATCCGTTCCAACTGCACCACCTTGTGCCATTCTAGAAATTGTTATTCCATGTTTCTCAGCAATGACGCCGGGCTGTAATGCTTGTTTATAGCGTTTAACTGCTTCAGTCTTGGCATCAATTGATCTTACAGTATTGATATTGGCTTGTTGAACCTGTGCTTCAGTATTAAAAGCCCCTTGATTAACTTGTGTTACCGTATTTCCTAGTTCTTGCAATGCTCGATTACGTTCCCCTGTAACTTCTGGTGCCATTACTAATTCGTTCCTTAAATCTCTAGCTTGTTTATACCCATTTATCAAATTATTAATATTCGCAATCAAAGCGGGTATACCTGCTGCTCGACCCTGTATAGCTCCTATAGGACCTTCAGTTTGTTTCCCTAATAAATCAATGTATATTTGAAGCGCCTTAATTTGTTGATTAATTCCTTCAATATCACCAGCAGATATTGCTTGTTTAACTTGACCAAATGATTTAATAAAAGCCAATTGATCTTTTTGTATTTTTATTGACGCAGAAAATACATCAGTACCGAAAAGCAAAGTTTTTCGTTTACTAAAATTATCAGTAATAATTTTCTCAATTTTTGCTCTTTTTTGCGCATTAAGTACCAATGCGTTCATAATTTCAACACGCTCTATTTCCAAATTATTTATTTCTTTAGCTTCTTTTGCTGCTTCAACAGCGGCTTCAATTAAAGGCTCGAAACCTTCTCCAGTCGTAAATGAGGCACCTAAAATATCACTAACTTGAAGTCTTGATTCTTCAGGTATAGTTTTCCAAGCTGTAGACAAAGTTTCAAAAACTAAATCGATATTAGGATCAATAATAAGATCAAGACGTGCTTTTTGACCAGTAGTCGGATCACGTAACGGCTCCATGGCTCGTTTAATATATTCTTGTAGACCAAGAAAATCAGAAATACTGACTTTACTTCCTAGAGACTTAAATTCTTTCTCTATACGTTGTGTAACTTCTGAGAAAGCTATCTTAGCCTTTTCAGGATCACCAAATGTAGTAATTTCAAGTTTATCAAGTTCTTTGACTGCTTGTTTAAGTCTATTTAAACTAGCTTCAGAGGATGCTCGTTCTCTTTCAGCAATATCTGCTTGACGTTTTTGGTCAGCGATAATTGATTTTTGTAGATTTTGTTGTTCTTTATATGTATTTGTGATAGATTTTTCAATTTTTATAATAGCTGTTCGATCTTTTAATTGATCAGCAGCGCTAAGAGCTTGATTATTTAACGCAAATGCTTGAGCCTGAAGTTCTTTAGCTCGATCAAAATCTCGTTCTCTAATAGCTACTTGAGCCTCGCGTCTTAGCTTGTTGGCTTGTGTGATTTGTTTTGCAACGACCTCGCCCTCATCTAAGTCAACTAGAGTACGCTCAAACTTGAATGTTTGAATGTCTCGTCCAATACTATCAATCTCGTCACGAGCTTCTCTAATAGCCTCGACAGCATCGAAGCTCTTGTCTCTAAGACCATCAACGAAACTCTCAAAAGCACTTAATCTAGTTTGTACCTGTTCAGTGAATGAGGTTAAAACTAAAGATTCTAGTCTCTTAGCTCTTTTCTGATCCTTAAGAAATAGTTTCTGTCTATCAAAAAGGAATTTTTGAGTATTCGATAAAATAACTTCGTTTACTTTTTCTTCAGCTTTTTGTCTTTCTTCAATCAGATCTATTTGTTTATTAAGTGATATTTTACTTGCTTTTTCAAGTTTTTTAAACGCGTCGACGCTACCTTGACCAACTACCTTATTATAAACGAGATAAGTTGCAGCTGCTGCGACACCTAAGGCAATAAATGCTGTCAATGGCGTTAGCAAACCAGTAGTAACTATTGTCGCAAGAGCAACTGCTTCAGAATAAGTAGTTACTCCAGCAGCTAACACAAAAAACGCAGTTCCTCCAACAAGTTTTAAAAGAATAAAAGAAGTAATTACTACACCAATTCCAAGACCTAATGCTTTTAATGCCACTATACCGCCGCCAACAAAATTAGCCAATGTAAGTAGCGTTTTGTTAATACCTTGTCCTAAATCAATGATAAAAAGATTCTTGATCTTTTCAATTTCTCGCTCTAATTGTTTAGCATCAATAGTAAGAATTTGTTCTCTAGCTCTAAAAATATCTTCTTTACCTGCTTTCGCAATTAATCTTAGATTCTCTGCATATCTCTCAGCTTGTTTATTAGAAATACCCATAACCCCACGGGTAGCGCGAATTCTACCGAAAAACTTCCCAATAGCAGTAGCGCTACTACCAGATTCTTTAGTAATTTCTTGTAAAAATCCTTGAAAACCAAAAGCTTGAATACCTGCCTCAGCCATAGGAATACCTAATTCTTCCATTCTATCTTTGAGCGCATCAGTTGGACGAATCAATTTCAACATTACATTAGTCATCAGCGTCATAGCCTCATTAGCTTTTAGACCTGTGACTGTATACGTAGCCATTGACGCATTGACTTCATCAAAATTGATACCTAGCTGTGAAGCAAGGACCAATACTCTACCATAAGTATTAGCAAATTCTTCACCGCGTATTCTACCTAAATCAATTGTTCTAAATAATTTACCTGATATTTCATCAGCGTCACGTGCGTTAAAACCATAAGCATTAATAACAGAAGATAATAGATTAACAGAACTATCTAAATCTGTAACAGCACCAATTGCCAATGATGAGGCACTTTCTAAAAATTCAAAAGTTTTACTAGCTTCAGCAACTTGATTAGACAATGTTTCGTAAGTTGCTTCTGCTACTACGTCAATAGGTATAGCAAAAGCTTCAGATATTCTACGAACTTCAGCAGAAAGTTGACTAGTAGTCATATTAAGATCATGACCAATAGTTTCAATTTCTGCTAAACTAATTTGATATTGACGTGCAGCAGCAGAACCTTCTTGTAGTGCATTAGTTATACCTGAAATAGCTTGGTGAATAACCTGAAGCGTAAACAATCTAATAACACTTTGCCAACTCAAAACCATAGAGTCACTGGTTTTTTTCGTACTTTTACCAACTTTGTCAATAGTTTTCTTTAGCTTTTCATTCGACTCTACTGCTTTTTTTGTAGTTTGAATATTCTTCTGTTGCGTTTTTCCAAGATCCTTTGTTGTTGTGGCGAAGCCTTTGATTACATTAGATTGTTTTCTTAGCTGAGTATCCACGCCTTTTGCAGCTTTGTTATAACTTCTTGTGGCCGACGCTGCTTTGCGCATAGCCTTAGTATAGCCCATTAGAGCCGAGTCCAATGTGTTTAATGTACTGATAGCGTTAGTAGCGTCAAACCCTAATACGCTTACTAGTGATTCAGCCATTAAATTGCCTTTATTTTAATGGGTTTTATTTTTGGCATTAGAAACTTTGTACTTTCAGCATAGGTTTTAAAAGCAACAGCTCCAGCCATTAAAGATCGCCACGGAGCACTGGGGCTTATTCCTGATCTATATTCTTGTGCAGTATAATGAGGAACATCAGTAGTAATTTTTATTGTGACTTTATCTTTTTCATATTTTGGTTCTGCTGTACCTAAACGCCTACCAGCAGGAACTCTGCTTCTAGCTTTTAACGGCGTAAATACGACTCTACCACTTACTAATTCACTTAATTCTAACAATGAACCTCTTGCCATACCTGACCATAACGGGACTCTACCAACAACAGCTTGAAGCCATATTCTTGCGCCCTCTTCTAACGCATCAATCATGACCTCTCGAAGCTGTTGTTGATATTTATCAATATCAATTTTTGCACCTAAAAACTTACCCGTAAACTTCATAGTAATTTACTCTATTTGAGTCCAATTACGTTTAACATTTGAAATTCTTCTAATTCTCGAATTTGACTATACCCTATCATCCTAGCTTGTTCATCAACATTATAATTATCCCAGGAGAAAGGTGAAATACTAAAACGTTCACACGCACGATAAATAGCATACTCTGCTGTCCTACCCTTTTGCAATATTATTTGTCTACTTGATCCTGGGCTTGAAGTAAAAAAAGTTCACGCGCAGCTTCAATTTTTTCCTCATTCAAAGCATTTACATTCAAACAATCTGCAATAACACGATTAATTTCAATAGTGCTGAATCCAGACTCAGTCATTTCTATACGAAAATTATTCCAAGTAGTTGGATCAGCAATATCAACATTCTCCCACTCTAGATCTTCAGTGGCAGAAAGTGACGTCAAAACAATCCAACTCAAACGAAGAGTAGAATGATTCTCCATTTGTTGAATGTAACCAGGGTCTTTAACATTTTCCACTTCGCGACCACCAGCAAACACTTTTTTAGGTGGCGTAGGTGCTGGGCACATTTTCTCAAATTCTTCCATATCCAAGACTGCTCGTGCTTTGAAAATAATATTGTCAGAATTGAACCGAGGAATAACAATAATAGTCTCATTAGCACCTGATACTGTTTTACCATTTAGTCTCATTAGGAACCTCGAGATTCAGTAGCCTCTGTTTTATTGCACTTACCAGTACACGAAATTGTAGCATCACGCAAATTATGCTCCAAAGTTTCTTGACGAAATTCTTCAAGTACAATTAGCTCAGTATTTTCACCACCACAACCCGGATCATAAAATACTTCAATATCTACGCAATAAGGTTCACACGCATCGCTCGAAGTAGAGAGCCATGTAGAAGCTTCACCAGATTGTTTAAGAGCCTCTTTGATAGTAGGAAGACCGCCACTAGTAACAGCAGAAACGAACTCCCATGTAAAATCAAAACTAGCGTCCAATGGTTCTTCGTCAGCGTTACGAACCGTGTCCAATAGTCCTCGATTTTTAATATACTCACGAGGAGAATTTTCAGTATAGTTCAAATTACCTTCACCAATTTTAATTTCAAGCTTACGGCCACTAAAAGTGACTGAACCACCTGCACCTGTTGCTACAACTAGGCCGGGAGTAACTGTAATTGCAGTTGTCGACGTTGCAGAAACGCCCTTCGTAGTTTCAGTAATATTCACATTGGTCTGTACGCCACCTGTAAGATTAGTACCAGTACCAGTGATTGCAGTTTGCACACCAGTGCTATCATATGTAACGACCCAATCAGTACCAGGTCCAGGACCTCCAGTCACTGCAACACTCAAAGACACAGGTGCAGCTTCCAAAGCAGTTTCAATCTGAGCAGCAGTAGCATTATAAAGAAGAGGAACCGTAGTATTGGCGTTTTGAGTCAGCGTAAAAGTACCACCTGAAGACGAACTATTAATATTGATAGTATTAACTTCAGCGACACCGGTGACACCAGGTGTAGTTTCAGTAACAGCAATAACGCCAGTCAAGCTACTATCATCAACAACGATCAAAGCTTGATCCGTACCACCAAGAGTACCACTGAACGTAATAGTGAGAGTAGCATTAACTTGTGGCCAAGTACCAACTGCTGTTGCAACCGTAGCTTCACCCTGTGGGACAGAATCAAGTGATTCAAGAGCCATTTCAATAGCTACTTCATCAGCGTCCCACTCGATATCGCCAGTAGTATCGCCCAAAAAAGTAAGAGTATAGGTTCCTACGGTCAAAGCAGTTGTTGCTTCGAATTCTTGAACTTCATTAACAGCAGTGACACCGGGAGTCGTTTCAGTAACAGTAATGTCTGTTGCTGCACCGCCTGTGAGCAAAGCACCATCACCGGAGATAGCAGAAGCATCAGTTGCAGCTAGTGTGCCACCAAATGTTACAATCCAAATAGGTGTAGCACCAGTAACAGCGACATTACCGAGACCGATAGTGCTGAGTGCCTCAAGAGCGGCCTCGATAACAACAATAGAAGCATCATAGGCCAAATTGCCAGTGGTTTGAGCACCATAAGTTAGAGTGAATGTTCCACCACCGACAGTAGCGGGAATCTCAAGAGTCTGAACTTCATCAGTTCCAGAACCAAGAGTACGGGCAGTGACCGTATACTCTGTGGTATCAGAACCAAACTTAACAGTGACGCCAGTCGATACACTGGGATCAGGAACTACAGTATCCATACCTGCCAAAGCGATATTAGTTTCAAGGACTGGCTCAATTGCAGATGTAGTCGGGGTATTGGTAGTATTATCAAAACCATCTCGAATATGAATTTCAGCAAGCTTCAAATCAATCGGAACAAAACAAGTAAGTTGCGTTTCAGATTTCAGAAACATGTTAGTCTCCGCAGGTTAGTGTCATTCTAAATGAGCCTTCAACGGTGCCTTGCATCAATTTTACATCAGATCGAATTTGTCCAAAATTATTTACACGAATTGGATTCTTTTTATTTTGTTGTAGACTCAATGTACCTAATAGTTCACTATTATCGACGAAATCATCACCATAACGATAAACACAAATATCTGTCATTGCATTTAATAAAATACCAGTAATACGTTGAGACTCGTGGAAATTTTCTTGATCTTGGTTAAACGACCAAAGCATATTGATCTCGACATCAATTTGAAAATAATTTTTACTTAATTCTGTTACATTTGGACCGTCCATTCTAAACTCAATATATTTTTTATGTTCCTTTGTTGTTCGATGCGTACCCTCGATAAAATAGAACAAACCTTCGGTTTGTGCGATCTCCGAAAAATATTTAGATGCTGAAGCGAAAATCCATCGTGGCCAATGTTGTTTGAGTTCACAGATTGTTGGTGCTGGAACAAAAGTGACATCAACTGAGTGTGTAAATTCTAATGCACTAGCTTCTGATCTTATAGCCTCCAGGCTATAAACATCTACTCCAACAAGCTCTAATGCACTAGATACTGATTTAGTCATAGTTTTAGGATAAGTAGTTACTGTAGTAAATTCTAATGCATTAAATACTGATTTAGTCATAGTTTTAGGATAAGTGGTTATTGTAGTAAATTCTAATGAATTGGATACTAATTTTGGAACTGCAAAAGCCCAATTTGTATTGTTTCCAGAATTAGTGCTTGTTGTGGCTTGTATTGTTGTATAACTGTTAGCGTTAGAATGTTCTGCAACACAATTAGTAGCGACTGCACTACTAGAAACTTCTAATAACATATCAACTTTGCCGCCACCTGGATCAGATGGAATAAATGTGACCCAATTCATATTACAATTACCTGCGACGTCCAATGTAAACGCTACTTGCCATTTCATAATCAGTGGATCGCCATCGGAACCATCAAAATCTAAATCTCCGCCAATTGCGAACTCGCAATTATCCATAGCGTCGGCTGCAGGATCAAATTGGCTATTAGCTGTCATAGTCATATTGCCGATTGTAGTAATAGTTTGACTATTTGGATCAATGGTGCCTTTGGTTACTAATAATGAATCAGTTGTTACACTACCAGAGAAAGTTAAAACATCTGTTTTATTGGTTTTGTTGACTACGATGTCTTCTACAGTTCGGCCTAATAAGTCCCAATCTTGAGCATTGGCTCCTGTGGCCGTGATCGTGCCATTGCCCTTGGTCCAGATGATGGTACCGGCCTGCTCGTCGACTAGGAAATCGCCCTGGAGTTCAATGTCGGGGTTATTAGTATTGTTGGCAATGGTGAGACTGCCACCAGCATTGGTATTCTTGAACTCAACGTTGCCGGTGAAAATGTAGTTACCGTTGGAGAGGGTAAGAGTTTCGGCAGTAGCCACATTATTATAGATTTTGATCAGGGTTGATTGATAAGTGCCAGGTGCTATTACAGCGGCGGCATTTGGTCTGAAAATCTCCAGTGTAGATACGTCGATAACACCACCAACTGTAAAGACTGTGATGCCTTCGCCCGCACCAGGAACATACACTCTAAATATGCCGTTCCCAGTTATCCGACCAACAGCACCAATTGAAATAGTGCCTCCTGATCCTACAAGCGTAATCTTCCCGTTGGCTATTGACAAGCTCCCATTGACAATAAGATCGCCCAGAATCTGATAAGTTTCCGTCGCAGTAATCACAGCCGCGGCACTGATGGTCAAATCATTAAGATCATTTAGTACATCGCTTACTAGATTCCCCGTCCCACTCATCAGCAATGTTGAAGTACCGCGGGTGAACGTCGTTACGTCCTTATTATCAAAATTCCCGTTGGTCAACGAGATCGTACTGGACCCGCAGTCAAACTCCCCGCCCTGGTCTAAAGTGATGTTCCCGCCATCGTCCATCGTCAGATCGGACGTAGCCAGGTCTAATTTGGCGGTGTAACCCACCACAGTTGTCAAGTGTAATAGTACCAAATTAGCTGTCAACGTACAAGCATTATTCCCGTTACCATCAAACATGACTTCATCACCAGTGCCTGGTACAGACACACCTGGAGCGCCACCTGATCCAGCCGTCGACCAATTGGCCGCGACTGCATGATCGGTACTTGTTGTACCAAGCCACCAATGACTAATTGCCATTACGGTTCCTATTGATTGAGTAAAAATAAGAGAACTAGATAATAATTTTGTAGTTTCAAGTGTATAAGTAACTGACTGGCTGAAGGCTAATGAGCCAGATTCTGATCTAATAATCTCTTGAGTATGTGTAACTACTCCGGCAAGAACTAATGAGCCAGATTCTGATCTAATAGTCTCTTGAGTATGTGTAACTGTTCCTGTTAATTCTAATGTGCCTAATTTCGATTCTAGATATTCAGTTGGCGCCCCCCCCCCGAGTCTAGCATCAACATCATTTGTACAAATTCCTATTGGACTAATATCAACAGCACTAATATTTTCACTGTCTTTTATAGTCGATGTAAATTGACCAGACGTCAAATACAGTTTTATGTTTGTGAGACCTGTCCAAGGTGCATTAATTCCATCCCAAGAAATACCTTGTGGACTAATATCAACTCCACTAATGTCTTCACTAGTTTTTACAGTTGAACTAAATTGACCTGACTGTAAATATAATTTATTTGCCTGATTACCAGTCCACGGTGTATTTGTTCCATCCCAAGAAATACCAGTAGGTACAGTATCAACGGTTCCAATAGCTTGACTTGTTTTAAGTGTTGAAGTAAATTGCCCAGACTGAAGATATAATTTTACACCACCCCTACCAATCCACGGTGTATCAGTACCGTCCCAAGAAATTCCTTCTGGGTTACCTTCAACGGTTCCAATAGCTTGACTTGTTTTAAGTGTTGAAGTAAACTGTCCAGATTGAAGATGTAGTTTATCGTATTGATTACCAATCCACGGTGTATTTATCCCATCCCAAGAAATTCCTGTTGGTGCAACATCAACGGTTCCAATAGCTTGACTAGTTTTAAGCGTTGAAGTAAATTGTCCAGACTGAAGATATAATTTATCAGCTTCGCCACCTACCCAAGGAGTATCAGCCATTTTGCATGCTCCTTATAACTTCTGTCAATTCTAGCTCATTGAAATGCATGCACGGATAATCGTAGTGAGCCCAAATTCTGAATCCTGCTTTTTTAGCTTTTCTACAAAATGAATAATCGCCACCTACCTCAACTGTTCCATCTTTTTTCCAGATTCTAGCGAACGGTTGTTGATCTCTTAATTTTAGCATTACTCTTCTAGCGATCAAAAGACAGCCGCTACCAACTGCGTCAATTTCTTGTAATCCAGTACATTCGGTATTTGGTGTGTAACCATCGTCTTTGATTTTAAGAGCATTAAAATAGTAGGGCCTGTCGCCTTTAACAGCATTGTGCCAAACAGGCGTTGGAAGACCAATAATATCGCAATCATACTCAATCAGGTCAAGCGGGTTGTTGGTTGGAGAATTGTCATCATCCATCGTGAGCCAATAATCTTCGCCACCTTTGAGAAAATCATTCATACAGTGATGCAAATTGTTTACGTACGGGGAATGTGTTGGTGCGTCGAATCTTAGACGATATCTTTTGTCTTGTAACATCTTAATAACAGCAAACATTACTAACTTATGAAGCCATCCGCTGCCGTTCGGTACTGTGACGTAAACTGAAATCATGTTACTTTCTCGATTCAATCAAGTAGTTGGCTGCAGCAATCAAAATCTTAGGATCATCGTGAGCATGACCTAACATAGGGTTACACTTATTACAAAGAAGTCCGCGAATTTTCCCAGTTTTGTGGTTATGGTCCACATGGAATCTGCCTAAACCTCCAGATTTCTTCTTTCCACAAATCTTACAACTGCCGTCCTGATCCAGCAGTATAAGATCGTACTGAAGAAGCGTTAGTCCAAAATCACGCAACATCGCATTCTCTCGTGCTCTTTTATTAGAGCACTCTTTACAGCTTGGGTTTACGAATTTACGTCCATTTACGTTGACACTGAAATCTAAAAGAAGTTTTACCTTACCACATTGACTGCACGTTTTTGTATCAATAGTTTCCTGTGCTTCCATTTTAATAGTCTGTGTTTTTGTAGTCATGTGCTATTCCATTTGTTTACCTTGAGTCATTCAGATAATGTGCAGCGGCAATCAAAATCTTAGGATCATCGCATCCGAGCCCGAGCATTATATTACAATGTTGACAAAGCAGTCCGCGGATTTTTCCAGTTTTGTGGCAATGATCCACATGGAATCTACCTTGGCCTTTTGGTGTCTTTTTCCCACAAATCTTACAACCGCCACCCTGTTTTTCCAACATAAGATCGTATTGATACAACGTAATCCCATACAAATGCGACAAATCTTGTCCTTTTTGTTTCTTACTAATGCACGTACAACAGTATGTGGTCGCAAACTTACGCCCATTACACTTAAAATGAAACGCATGAAGTTGTTTGATTTTGCCACAACACAGACACGTTTTTGTGACATCAGTTTCCCGCACTTCGAGTCTCGCGTTATGCTCTTTTGACATTGTCATGCCTTCACCTCCAGCCGAGCGCTGCCTCCGTGCAGCGAGTTGATCTCAGTTATGCCTTAACAGTAAAACCTTGCTGTGTCTTGAACCCCACAAAAGTTTTTTTCTTATTCCTACGTCGACCACTTGTAGGGTGATCGGGATCTAATGCATCAAGATCACTTGGACTCTGTGGAATTCCAATTGCTACTTTCGCAGCAATTGCTTGGAGAATAGTAGTATCTTCCTTAATTTCAGCGTCTCTTACGTGACCGCGCTCGTTATAGAACTTTTCAGCATCAGCCTCATTGAGAATTGTACAAGATTCAGGAAACATGGCTATTGCCGCTTGTGCAAAATCGTCAGGAACTAGGAACATACCGTTCCAATTTCCTCGTGGACTCTCAACATCCTCATTATCGTGGCCTGAAACTTGGTCATAGTGCCAACCACCAAACCTATCAATAAAAGTAGACCAGTCAATACCGTCACGCACACTTGGATCTAATTGATTGAACGCTGGAAAATCATGGTGACCGTTAGGTCTAAGACCGATTTTGACTTTGAGTGCTACAAGTTCCATGGTTATTCTTACCTTAACTTAGTGACTGTTCGTGTTCAAAAACTAAAGAAGATTCTAAATTCATCTTTGACACTTGATACCTAGTTGCACCTTCTACCATTCTTGCAAAAACTATGAACCCAGTTTGAAGCTCAAACTCAACTATTTTTGCGATCTCCCAACGTTTCTCGCTCCAAATAAAATACATTCCAAGCTCAAGCTCAAAATTACCTAAGTCTTGACGGTCAACAATAATTCTTCTGAGCGAGGTGTCGTAAAATCCTCCATAAGTAAAATTCTTCGCTGCCGCAATGAACGCGAGATCATATTCAAATTTCCTCTGGAGAGCGTCAGGCATGACGATAACTCTGTTGACTTTTTTAATTTCAATAGTTGGCGTCCGTGCTCCAGTTTCTAAATTGTACGTTTCAGTCAATTTATGAAAAGTCACAGGAAACCCAAACTCCTTCTTCAAGGAGTAGAGAAGTTTTCTTATGAAACGTGTTTGTCTTTGAATCATGCAAATTTGCTAATTATTAAAAGAAGTGCTGAACCGAGAGATGTAAATACACCCATACCCAGCCACCCAATAATTTTATTCTTTAGTTTATTAGATTGTTCTAAACGATCAAGTCTAGTATGGAAACCAGGTTTTGAAGTATCAGAAAGATCGCCAACAATAATATCCATAATTTTGGTTAATTTTTCTTGCATACTATCAAGTTTAGCGATTACTTCGTCCATTGCTTTTCTCCGGGGTAAAGTGTCTAGGTCTAGGCTGCATCGAAGATGCAGCCTAGTAATAGACACTTTACGAATAAGATTCAGTATAAGAACCAGCCAATAGAACAGCACCAAGATCAGTATTAAGAACCTTAACGCCTGCAAGAATATCAAGAGTCACAAGGTGACCCTGCTTGACACCGTCGTACGTGATTGTGACACGAATGGACAAGTCATTGAAGCTTGCAACACCACTCAATGCCCCAGTTCCTACCTTAGGCGCGGCCAAAGGTCGAGAAATCAAAGCCAAAGCATCACGGTGAAAAGCGAAATTATATTCGCCACGAGGACCATAATTAACAATATAGTTATTATCGATTGCAAAATCAAGAGGACGATCAAGAACGATATAACCTGAGGCAGGAATTCCAACAATACGGTACTCACCAGCGATATACACTGGGCCCGTAGTAGAAAATGCAACAAGTTGACCGACATGAGGCACACCAGTACCGTCAACCTTAATACGCCCAGTGTGGCCAGCAGGGTAAGTCGTGTACGCCGCATCACCAGCTAAATCAACTAAGCCCTCAGTTACCTCAAACAAGTCTGAAGCAGCAAGTGCAACATCTGATTTTAGTGCACGGTTAGACACCACTGAAGTAGTAGCACCACCAGAAAGAACACGCAAAGGTTGACCATCAGTTTCAAGCCAAAAATATTGACCATTAGCAAGAACAGCACCGTCAAGAGTAAGAGCAGTATCACCAACTACTGCAGCGGTGGCCAACTCATTAGCATTACCAGTCCCAGCAGCTACACTTGGAGAAGGTGTAAACTGAGACATGAAAAAATCAAAACCAAGTTTACGACCAATAGCGGCCTCGCGAAGAGCCTCACCATCATCGCCAACCTTATTTGCCTCAGTGAATGTATCAGTCGACAAAAATGCAGTTTCAGTTCCAGGAGCGAGAATCATATTACGCCCTGCCACAGGGCATAGATTTACATTCATTTTTTCACGAACAGCAAGAACCTTGGTCAAAGCATCTGTGCTACTGAAAGTTCCAAGAACACCAACAGCATTACCCAAGAACTGGTAAACTTGACCGAGTAGAACCTTATCGACGGCCTCTGCCAAAGACAAAGCAGCAGGACTCAAATACTCTTTGACAAGATCATTGAAACTCATACTTTCTTGACCGTCACGAATCAAGAATGAGGTATGGAAATGTTGATCAAGCGTAACAGCGACCTTAGTAGCAGTAGCATTCTGAATAGTTACATCGTCATTGACGCCCTTACGCTCAGCAGTAAACTTTCCGGGCAAACGAGTATTTACAACGTCACCAAAATCTTTGACTTCATCAACAAAATCAGTATGAACAAGACGACCAATAACCATATTCGCTTCAAGAATCATCAAAGTCTCTTGTGCCCAGATTTCAGGAACCCAGGCGCGATCATCAGTATCAAAATCATTAGCAAAACAAGTAAGCTGTGGATCGTTTCTTTTGAGAAACATTTTGATCTCCTAATTAATGTTGTTGTTACCCGGATTCACCCGTCTTCAGTAAAAAGAACCGGTTCTTTTTATTACGGTTTCTTACGCGCTTTACGATAAGCCTCAGCATCATTGCTTTTCGCTAATTTCTCCAAATTAGCGCCCTTAGTTTTACCCGCACTTCCAGATTGTCCCAGGCCACCGGCTTTGTCGCCTTCAAATAAATTTCCATATTGATCTAGTTCACGCATACGCTTCACAGCTTGATTAACTGTTAGATCCAGAGTAACAGACTTACCTTCTTTATTTGTATCGGGGAAACTTACGCGGGCCTCAAAAATACCGGTTTGTTTTCCTGTATCGTCGAGTTTTTCAACTAGTTTAGTTTTTGGTACTAAATGATCTGCAATTTGTTCAGTGAAAAGAGCCTTGTTATTTGAAGCGGCAGCAGTGACTGCGTTATCAATAACAAGGCCCTCATGTTTAATCTTCCAGGTGTCCCGTTCATCAGTCAATTCTTTTAACGTATTGGCATTTTTCTTTTGCGTAGACTCTGAGGCTTGACGTGCCCTCTCCTCAGCAGTCAAATATTGTTTTTGCAATTCATCGATTCTTGCTTCGAGCACTTGTTTTTCTTCGTCAGAAAGTGAAGAGTTCTTTTTAATTTCAGCAAGTTCAGCCGCCATTTCACGCTGATGAACATTAGTTTTACGCTTTTCTTCTGCCATAACGCGATTAAAGTCTTCTTGTGAAAACTTTTTTTCATCGTTAGCTTCAGCAGCATTATCGGCTGCTGCCTTATCGGCTGCTGCCTTATCGGCTGTTGCCTTATCAGATTCTTCATCAAAACAAGTAAGTTGGGCCTTGTTAAAACAAGTAAAATTCATGATTGTTCCTTGAATTCCCCACTAAATTAAAGACGAGTTTCAATTAAATGTGGGTTTTTAATTAAACTCTGACAAGTTGAATTGGTCTATCTGGAGCTAGCCAAGGTAACAAATATCTCCAAGCTAATGCGCTTGGTATGCCAGCAGCAGTATGTGCAGGCGTAAGTTGCGTATTTCTTGAAGTACGAACACTAGAATATGCATTACTACTTACAGTTAAATTTTCGAATTCAAACTCAGGATCGACACCATCAAGCAAAGCTAATGCCACTTCAGCTGTTGCTTTTTCAATATCTTCAGGTACTTCTTCAGTACCGTCTGCACCTTCTGCGTAATCATAATACCTAGGAAATTCATTGGCTTGATCGTCTTCGATTGGCCAACCTGCAAAACGAAGTCTATCAATTCTTTCAGTTGCTTCAGATAGAGCAATAGTCTTATTACTGCTTGTAGCTTCGTCCCAAGCTAATTTGTGTAATCTACTAGAAAAATAAATATTTGCGTCAGCAACTGAAATGTAGGACATTTTATGTTTCCTTAGACTTAATCATCACCTAACATGGACCAAACGATAGTGAAAGTTCCACTGAATGTAAGAGTATCGTCAAGAGGACCATGATCAGCATCGGCCTTCGTTCTAAAATTAAGATTCAATGTAGTAGCACTAGCAGTACCGTCAAAAGCTGTAACTGTAGTAAGTTGACCAGATTCTTGAGCATCTGAAGTTTTAGAAGTAAGATCGACATCAAGTGCGGCAATAATATCTTCTTCAGTGCTACCGTCAAGATCAAATACCGCATTAACTGCGGCCACAGTACCAATACCGACTTCAATATTAGCGGCAGTCTTAAAACCAATCAGTCCGCCTAATGTAGCTGCGATTTTCGTAATTGGGAAAACAACGTGTGCACCAAAAATTTGAATATAACCTTCTGGAAACGTATACAATTGTTGTGTTCCCCAAGCACCATCACTAGCTACAACAGCACCATCGGTACTGACTAATGCTACATCAGTAAGAGTGAAAATAGTCTTATGAATAGCGCCGTCACCCTTTTCGACAACTGAAAGACCACTTTTCGTTGTTACAGTACCTACACTATGTGTTGCATTAGAATCAACACCAACAATATTACGATCAACTCTAGTTTGAGCAGCAGCAACTTCTAAAATTGCACGGAACCAATCTTGATAATCTGGAGCTGATTGCATACCTTCATCACTATCACGATGAGCAGAATCGCCATCCCAGACTGATGTAGGGTAACTAGCAGCCATGTTAATCGTCTCCTAGCATTGTCCAAACGATCCCGAAAGTACCGCTAACTACTAGCGTATCGTCTACTGTGCCGTAATCAAGTTCGGCCAATGCTCTGTAATTCCAATGGAGTTCTTTAGCAGAAGAGGTACCGTCGAAAGCCGTAACTGTAGTAAGTTGACTAGCTTCAGCGGCATCAGAAATGTAACTACTCAACGCACAAGCAATTTCAGCAATAATATTTTCCTCAGTTGTAGAAAGACCAAATTCAGTGCTTTGTGCGGCAGCAACAGTACCGACACCCATGCCAAAATCACCAGCAGTTTTCCAACCAGTGCCATCTTGCAGTCCAGAAATCATCAACCCAACTGGAGTAAGGATATGGGCACCAAGAATTTGGATATAACCTGCTGGAAACGTGTAGAGTTGTTGCGCTCCCCAAGCACCGTCCGTTCCTACTGTCGTACCAACAGTAGTGACAGTAGACATTGATGCCATAGTAATAATAGTTTTATGAATAGCGCCGCTGCCCTTTTCAACAACAGAAAGGCCAGTTTTTGAAGTCACAGAACCAACAGTATGAATAGTGTTAGAATCAACTCCAGCTGCATTACTATCAATTTGTGTTTGAGCAGCTGCGACTTCAGCAATCATTCTAACGTAATCACGATAATCAGGTGCTTGTTTATTTCCAGAATCACTATCACGATTAGCAGAATCACCATCCCAAACTGACGTAGGGTAACTTACCATTATTTTCTCCTAGAGTTTAATTGGTGCACTTATGGAAATTTCAAAATCAATTGTGCTAACAGCAATGCCAATTTTTACAACGAAACCAGTATTTGGAGCAATTTTTGAGATTCTTCCACTTGTAATTTCGGATAAAAAATAAGAAATTCCAGGAATTAAGCCACCAGTATCACCAGTAACTAAGTCCCATTGTACTGTTGTTAGGGTTAAGCGGCCATTAACTTGAACAACTCCGTCTTCGCCGCTTACGATATCATTAGTACACATCGCAATAGCAGTTTTTGTAGCATCACTGTCTGCTTTTGCATATTTAATTGTATTTACGCCACTAATATAGATCGTACCACCAATTAAAATTGATATACTTTCACCATTCGTAGCTTCAAAAGTATTCGGAGCATGAACTAGAACATCGCCCACTTGAAGCTGCTCTAATTGACCTTTTGTTATAACTATAGGTTTTTTAATCATAACTCAATAGGTTGAGAAATTGTAATTTCAAACTCAGTTGTACTAATTGCCTTACCTAATCTAATAACAAAATCACCAGTGGATGTCGGTGCAGTTTTAGTAATCTTGCCTGCCGTATCAGGATCAAGAAAATAAACAGATCCTGCTGTCAAACCACCCGTGTCACCAGTGATCGTATCCCATTGCCCAGTAGTAGCAACGAGGACGCCATCAGTTTGAATAGCTCCTGCTGCAGCAGCCGCAATCAAAGCATCCTTAACAAAACCCAACACTTCAACTGTTGCAAGTGCGTCAGCTTGTGCCAAATCAACAGTACCTGCACCATCATTATAAACAGGTGAGCCAATAACAATAGAGCCTGTATTATTGTTTTGTTGATTAACGATATCAACTTCAATGACTTGGGCGTCCAAGGTATCATTAGCAGCAATTTGACGAACTCTACCGTCAACAATAACTAGTGGTTTACGAAGACTCATTATTTTCTCCTTTACAAGTAGATTGGAAGTTCAATGTCTATGTCAAGAGTGTTCAAAGTTTGTGCGCGACCAACAATTACCAAAATTTCTCCAACTTGATTTGGTGGGATATTGGTTAATTTACCTTTTTGATTGGATAAATAATAATATCTTCCAGGCACTAGATTTAAGAAGTTAGTAACTATGGACCAATCTTCTAAGGTTAATCGACCCTGTGTTACGTAGCTTGTTTCACCTAAACTTATACCGATAACTTCAGGATTATCTTTAGAGGCAAGTTTCAGTAATCCTGATTCTAGAATCAATGGTTGCCCAGATACAATATCTTCACCGACATCATTATTATAAGTATTACTGTTGTTATTGACTACTTTTTGTACAGTTTGAACTTCAGAAACAATATTTCTCCAATCACCTGCATCAGGCGCAGCATATTGATCAATTTTTCTTCCACCGTCCCAGATTAACATTTAATGGGTATTGCTCCAAACTATTGTAAAAGTACCAGAAACCGTTAAGGTATCATTAGCACTACAAGACGCATTTTCAACAGCTACATTAAGAAAAACTTCGTCTTTATCATCAAAATCAACAGGTGTAACATTTCCTGACATAACTTGTTTTGTGCCTCCTGTAAGAGTCACATCAATTTTAGGCAAAATATCCTGCTCAGTTAATGATAATATTTCATTAGCGGTACTGACTTCTGAAGATCCTACTCCAATATCTAAAACCGCATTATTAGCTATACCACCAAGACCTGCTTTCAAATTTAAATTTAAATGCGAAGAAAAAATCTCTGCATGATCGTCTGTAAATGTGTATAATTTGATTTTACCATGAGCGCCTGCGGCACCAGCATCCGTAATAATAATTACAGCATTATCAAATACAAATCTACTTTTATGTAGTGCAGCATTACCCGATTCATCAACAGTTAAACCAGTATAAATACTTACGTTACCAATACGATCATGATCGTGCCCTAATATATGTTGCTGCATAGCAGAGACCTCTGCTACTATTCGAGTCCAATCTCTATAGTCCGGTGAAGATTGTTTACCTTCGTTACTGTCGCGACTACTAGAATCACCGTCCCAGACTGAACTAGGAAAAGAAGTCATTTTCTTACCGCTTTTGAAGAATTTTCTTGGGCGTCAGCATTTTGACTTTCTTCTTTTTCTAGTTTGCCGCTGTCAGTTTCGCTATCCAAATCAAGTAATCCCCTGCTAGCTTCACCTGCAGATTGTGCTATTTGTATACGTGCAATACGATCAGCATGATCAATTTTAGCTTTTTCTACTTCGCCCTCTTTGTAGCCTCTTGCTTTCGATGCTGTTTCTGCACTTACTAATCCTTTTTCAAAATCAGAATGAATAGTTTCAGGATCAGTAGTAATATACTCAGCATCGTCAATTTCTTTGAACATTTTCTCAAGTTGATCTTGAGGTAATTTTGAATCAAAGAGTGTTTGAACAATTAATTTTGATATAGATTTTTGTCCCTGTTTTGTCGGTATTTTCAACATAAGATCATGTAATTTTTTAGCTTCTTCCATACGTTGCTCGTCACTTTTTAACGCATATCTAGTAGGGTAACTAATTGTAGCGACTTCATTACTTTTTTCATACTCCGCAAAAAGTGAAGCTAATTGACGTTCACCGTGTTCTAATACAAGACCAATGAAACTAAGACCACTTTCTAAACCGTGTTGATCAAATTCTTTAGATCTAGCTGATGCAAATTTTGGTTGGATAGCGCTCAATGCTAATTGAACCAATGAACGAATATCATCCTTGAGTCTTGATTGTTTATCCATTGACGCCATGATTGGTTCAGAAGATGGATGTATAAATTCTGGTGCATTAGGTCCTACGTAACTTCGACCTACATTATTTCCAATATCTGCTTCAAGATAGTTTGTTTCAGTACCCTCTTCAGGTGTTTTTAAATGTGCAGAATCCATTCTCGACTGTTGCTCAATATAGTGTGGAAAATTACATAAAAGAGAATAAGCAATATCAGAAGATTCTAGATTAAGTAAGGCAATTTGATGATTAGCAATATTTTGAAGCAAAGATTGATTTAATTCAAAAAGTACAAAAGGAATTCTTTTAATATCTAAAACTATAAACTCATCAGTTTTATTTCCATTTGTATCAATCTGAGTATTTCCATCATCAAAAAAACGAACACTTACTACACCGTCCTCCTTAGTAAATAAACGATAACGTATACTATCTTTTTCAGGAAGATCAAAATCATCGTGAGTGAGTATACGTTCTCTAAGAAGTAACATATCGAAATCAGTATTATCACCCGTAGTGCTAATTCTCCAATTTCTAATGTCCTCAGTGATGTAAGTATAGTAATATGGATGAAGATTCTTAGTTTGTTGTAATGTGGACCCTTGATCCACGTTAGGCATATCTACATAAACACCAACCTTACCCATAAATAATAGTTCTAGTAAAATTTCATTACCTATAAAATAATCCATATTAGCACCTTTTAAATCAACGCCGCCCATCAATCCATCCATTATAGTTCTAAATAATTTCGTGCCATTAAGCCTAGTTGTATCAGCCATTCGTTGAAAAATTGAATTTTTAATATCTATGACAGCAGAAGAGGCGAAGCCAGGAATAGTTGTAAAAGACTTACGCTCTTTAAATTTTTTAGGTAATTCTCTATCTGAATAAGGAATTAAATATTGCTGTATATAATCATCACCGCCCTCTTTAGTCAATCTAAATTTAAACCAATCATCAACTAAGCCATTATAAATAGGATGTGTAGATTCACTAATTTTCATAGAAACACTCTAATGTTTTTGTTTGTGAGTAAACTAGCACCCAAAGGTAATGCCATTTCATTATATGCACGTGCATGTCCGAAGTGATCTGCACCAAGAGATACGTAAAATGCAATTTGATTCTCATTTTTTGTACCATAGCGTCGAATTAATTGCGTAAGATGCAATTGATATTCTGGAGAAACTTTTTGCGGGAGTGAAATAGTCTTGGTTCTGAACCTATTCAAAGCTGTGTCTAGCCAAGTAGTTCGGTCCACAATTATTTTATGTTGATTCTCATCTGCGTCAATAGTTATCATTTTACCAGATTGGCCGGCTACATAATAACAAAGTTTCACGTGACCCCAGAAACGACAAGCAAATTCATAAGCTTTCCTTTTTTCGGGCTGAGCGTCAATGACACAAGAAATAATTTGATACTCTTTCATAAGAATATCTAGTTCCTCAAAATCAACGCACTTACCAACCTTAATAACTTGACACTCTGCTCGCATATTTAAATCATTTGCCATTGTCGGAAAACGCCAAGCCGCTATCTCATAATGGAGCCATTTACCTTGATCCACACCCATAGTAATTAGAGCGTCTTTATAGGGGCTATCGGCTTTGCCGATAGCTTCTTGAATCTGAAGCTCGTTTAGTTGAGAACCTTCTACAACGTGTGGAAGACCCATTGCAGAATTATGAAATTCTTGCTCGCTTGCTTTGTCGATTTGTGCTTCTAAATATAATTGAGCAATTTTCCAAGGATTCATTGGGATAGAATATAGTTGATTGATATAAAAACCACGAGCATCTGCTTGTGGGTCTCCGAAAGAAACCCACTCAGCATTTTCGACACCTAGCCAAGTTCGTTTAGTTTTGTGATCGAGTCTATGTTTACATTCTTTACAAATAAGATGTGAATCTTTGATTTTAATATCAGTTGATACTTCTGCTGTAATAACTAAACATTCTGGGAAGATAAGTTCTGTTTTTTTGCTACAATGCGGACATTTAAAAACCCAATGATCCTGTGTACTTTGCAAAAATACCTTATTGATTCTCTTATTAGGAATAGTCGGTGTTGATATTTTCCAAATAAGAGGATCAGGTTGGCCTGAAGTTCTGTATACTGCCAAAGAAATATTGTCTTGATTCATTTCATCAAGTTCATCAAATATTAAAAAAGCTACTGGTTTTGATTTTAAGGCAGCACGGCTATTTGAGCCTGCTATGTATAAATTTACTGATCCTGCTCGTTTGTGTCCTACATTTTTAACACTAGAAAATAGATCCCCTAAATGATTTGATAATTCTAAGGCTGCGTCAAAACGCGCAGAACTAAACTCTGTAGCATCTGGTGTTTTTGTGGGAAGAATATAAAAACAACTTTTGCGTTCAATGTCAATTTTAAAAAATGTAATATTAAGAACAGTTTCTGAAAATCCCATTTGTGCAGATTTTTGACCAATATTAATTTGATACTCAGAATCATGCATAGCTAATGTCCAAGGAGTTGGATCTGGTGTCCACGCTCCTGGAAACGGTGGACCCATAATACGATATTCGCGAGCCCATTTCGACGGTGTCGAAATGGATTTACGTCGTAGACCTGAGGCCAAAGTATCTCTGAAAAGTGCAGCTAGATCGTGCATTCTTCTTTATGCTCTACAACCTTGGCTGCAATGAGCCACTCTAGGTATCATGAATCTAGGCATCCAATTTCTCCAAGAAAATTAGTATCGGTAATGAAATTATTGAACTCATTGCGACTAAGGCAACTACTTCAATTACGCTGAACTGAAAAACAAATGGAAAAGCGAGCCAATGATTTAAACAATAAGGACAATTCAAAAGTTTAGAATTTTTTCTAAACTCTTTAAAAATAGAACTTTTTGCTATAGTCATTGAGACTGTAGCAATAGCCAAGGATGTGATGATTAAGTCGTTCATTTTAGAAAATTGGCTAATTCTTGTTTTGTTCTTAACCCAACGAGGATATCGACAACTGTACCATCAATAATGATATGGATTTGAGGAATAGGTGAAACATTGTGATCATTTTCGATAGTCACGATCTCAGGAAATTGTGCTATAATTGGTTTGTATTTCTGACAAGCAGGACACCAAGGTGCTGAATAGAAAATAATTTTTCTATTTTGATCTTGATTTTTAATAATTTGGATATCGGAGATTGCGTAACTTTTTCCATACTCTGAAAGCATTGTATTTAATACTTCAGCGTCAACCCAAGCCGATCCTTTTGGTTGGTCATGACGTGAACCTGTGCCATCTGGCCAATCCTCACCCCAAGAGGATAAAAGTAATCCACCAGGACGATGAAAACGATCATCCACACCAATTAGACACCAAGCATGGCCCCAACGCTCGCTTTTTCTGCCTCTTTTGCTGGGACTAATGAAGCCATCTTTATTAAGAACTGCGTTCTTGAAAGTTACGTCTGCACTAATAATTATAGGTTGAAAACTTTTTATAGCATTTGCTGCTTGGTCCCAAGAAGTAATCCTTTTAGCTGTTTTGATTCTGGCATCAAGTTGAGAAGCATAGCTTCTTAACCTTCTATGGTCTTTAAAATTATAGGGTCCAGTTTTCCATAAAAAGCCTTTTTGAAGAACTTTGATAACATCCTCGACAGCGGCGCCCTTTTCGCCTTTCATTACTGATTTTGCATGTAGATAAGCAACTCTTACTTCACGAGGTGCTGGTGCATCGAATAGTGCGTGTTCAATACCGTTGAGTAGTTCAATAGCGACTGCTGCTGCATGCGCAACACAGTCAGGATTCTTACCTTGATAATGTGTGGTTATTGGTAAATATTTATAGAGTAATGCTACTCTTTTAGTGTGATTAAAAATAGGTCTAGCCAAGACTTCTTGGCCCAATAATGTAACCAAACCAGTTTTTAAGAGTTGTCGTCTGTTCATTGTTCAATGGAGCCAATGTTCAAGTTCTTCAAAAGTTTTGAAGTCCGGCAAAATTAGATCAAATTGTTTTGCAACTAAGATTGCATCGTCTAATGAAGTAATGCTACCACCATTAATCAACAGCAAGAGTTTTTGGACTTTTGGATTAATAACTAATGGTTCAATGATTTCTGGATCATTGGTTCCTGGATCATTGGTTCCTGGCTCCAAGAAAAAAACTTTTGTCGCAAGTGTCCCGTTGTTCGTTGCAGTGACAATCACTGTGTATCGGTCTGGTGCGGAACTCGAAAAGTATGCCGTTTTTCCTACGATCTTGAAGTTCTTTGTCTTTGGCAGGATTGTCCAATTCAGTCGCGCTGCGACTGAATCAGTAGCGTCCAAGACAACAAGGTCGCCAACTTGATAGCTCTTAGGTGCTGTTAGGTTAATTTCAGCATCGGAGCCTAGGAAACAATGAGCGGCGAGTAATGTAGTAATAACTAAAATCCCAATTATTACCAGTATAAGTTGAATATGTTTTCTCACTGAATCGGCTCCTTAGTTGCTAATCTAAGAAAAATATTAATGGCCCCAAGAAACGCTACACCATAAGCAACGAGTTGCGGATTCTGTTGAATAATTGGAGTATCGAACATGGCCGCTAGGCCCGCAACAATAACAACCAAAGCATTGACCCAAAAAGTTCTACTTTTAGTGATTGACTTACCAGTTGTTGATTGACTCATTACTCTAATGCCTCTAGGATTTTAGTACTAATTTTTTCCAAAATTATATCATCAGTGATATGGTCACCGATGATTTGAACAACAGTTTGTGCGAATTGTATAATTTTTCCTTTGTCTAATAAATTACCAAGATTACGATCTAAACGATTGCAACTAGTTACCAATTTTTCTGCCTTCATTGCCAGGTCAGAAAGTGGTCCTGAAACTAGCATTAATTCAGCAGTGCCGCTGCACTGATTAATTTTTTCTTCAATAAGTAGTCTAATAATACCGATCTCTTCTTTTAATGAAAGAATAGCATCGTTATCGGATAACTCACTGACTCGTTGTTTAAATTTAGTTAAGCGATAATTTCTTAGACTTTCTTTTTCTTTTGCTTGATAGGCTTTGTTGCCACCGTGAGCAGGACAATAGGGACTATTTTTAACAGCTTTTAACGTGCATTGACCAGTTCTCGGTATTACATATTGGCAACGATTCGGTGAATCCTCGTCCACATGTTCCCAAGATGTTTTAAAATTACTCATCTTAGGTCATTGGTTCCAAGAATCATTGGGGATCGTTTTTGGGCGAAAATTATTACCTACTTATGCTTCTATATTAACATAGGCGTTTTTCTACGAAAAAAATCAGAATAATGTTTTTCGGCGAAATACGTGTCCCACTGACCAGAGCTACATGTATATTCGACATATTCGGCCTATTCGATACAATTATAACCCACCACCCAGCTAACCAGGACAAATGATACAATGTACCAATGCAATCGGTACAACCGTTAGCAGTACAATCGGCACAACTGACCTTTACCTAACCAAAACATCCGGTACAGACGGTACAGTGTGACGTTAATACCGGCACAATTAACACAACGTACCATCACAATCGGTACAACGTATTGTACGGCCTATGGTGATATAACCATTACGAAGCGCGTCATAACCGGCACAGATGCACCTTGATCGATACAACCAACATTACAAGTGATATTGATATCAATATCGTTATGACCCAATGGCCTTACAGTTAGTACAACCGTTAAAGTCATAATTGATATTGCTATCAATATCAGTGTAGCTAGCACAATGTACCATTATAACTGGTACAGTGCGATAAGGAACCAGGCCAATGAACCTTGGAACCAGGAACCAGGAACCAGGAACCAGGAACTCGCTCACGCCCTGGCGCCGAGGCGTGAGCGAGGCGTGAGCGAGGTCCAAAGGTTCCTGGTTCTCAAGCTACTCGGCTGTGTAGACTATTGTGTCACCGAGTAGGTCATTGGCTCATTGGCTCATTGGCTCATTGGCTCATTGGCTCATTGGCCGTAGGCCGTAGGCCGTAGGCCGTAGGCCGTAGGCCGTAGGCCGTAGGCCGTAGGCCGTAGGCCGTAGGCCGTAGGCCGTAGGCCGTAGGCCGTAG
>SDBU01000358.1_pt1 | contig 65011 bp, 53 predicted proteins | sample 2277071 | NCBI WGS metagenome assembly SDBU01 (sample SAMN10397929, study PRJNA504765) | marine sediment metagenome | isolation source: marine sediment core GS08_GC12, 126 cmbsf | place: Arctic Ocean: Gakkel Ridge, Loki's castle | collected 2008 | reverse complement strand
GGGTTTCATTAATAGCATACTCCGTGTTGGCTGCCAGCACATTCGCCACACCAGAAGTTACTGGACTACCGCCGACTGTAAGCTGAAAATCATCAGGGGTAGCATTTCCACCATTATCGTTGACCATGGCCTTAATTACAGTAATTGTTCCAGTTTGGGTTGGCGCGAGGGGGTCAGCAGATAGGACAGTTGTGGTCGTCAACAACCCCGCAAAAACGATCAATAAGGCAGCGCTGAAGATCATTTGAATAGCTATTCCAAGTTTGGTATTCATCCCTTTTCTCTCTCCATTAATATGCAATCCATTAATTTTACCTTAAATCGATTTGCTCTAAATTGAGGTTAATCGTTTCTTACATTTCTCCCTCTGATTACTATTTTATATCTAAAACCCTGTCTTTGTCAAAACTCATTACCGGTTACCTTGAATCAATCTCCTGGAAATCACTCAAGGTTAGGGCGCCGGTGGTGCCTCCGTCGGTGGTGGAGGTTGTGTCGGTGCTGGTGTTGGCGGAACCTGAGTTGGCTGGGGTGTATTGGAAGGCGGCGGTGGTGGTGCCGTGTTGGTCGGCTGCGGGGGCGGAGGTGTTTTGGATGGTTTAGGACGCTTGGTTGGGGTGCGTGTCGGAGCAGTGAACGTTGCACTTGGCGCAGTGGTAGCCGGTTGAGTAGAGGTAATATCCTGTGTTGGTGTAATGGTGCTGACCTCAGGAGGTGGCGTTGTAGCTTTCTCGCTGCAGAGACCAGGACCGATTCTGCCGCTGTTGTAATCTTGAAGCTGATCGGCTAACCCCTCGATCTCAACGATCTCAGCCTCTGTCAGGTCAAGCCCGTGAGGTCGCAGGATCAACCAGTCTCTGGCCTCGAGCATGATCGAATCGATCTCTGCTGAGTCGGCACCGTGCAAGGTGTTGAGCAAGGCGGTGAAAAACTCCCCCATCAGGCGCTCAATTGGACTGGGATCTTCGTTTTCCAATATGGCGATCGCCTCGACTTTGGTGTAAGAAAGGTTGCCAAGGACGATGTTTTCGATCAACCAGGCATCCGTATTTGTCCTCCAGAACTCCATGGTATAAGTGCAGTTGGCGATGGGAGTTGGGGTCGGCGTGCTGGTTACCACAGTCGCTGTCACGATTGGGGATGGGGTAGAGGTGGGCACCTCTGACGGCACAGCAGTGGTAGTGGGAGGATCAACGGCGATCAAAACCTGTTCGCTGCTCTGCACATTGCTGGGATATACGACTGCAGCCAGGATCCAACCCACAGTCAGGACGATTATCGCCAGAATGGCAAGTGGAAACCACAATTGCTTGATTTTATTCACCTGGAAGCTCATTAATACAATTAAATTTGAGATCGATATATATACCTGGTTGTTGTAATCATGGGATATTCCTCAACCCCTGAGAATAAACTCTCCGGTTTCAGATTATACATCAGATCGAGAGGCAGGAAAAATATTACCGAATTAGAGAACGGTAAAGGATTTTGGGAAGTTAATTACGCTTCGTTAACCAATGGCAGAATGTCTAAATTCCTTTTCGAAAAGCTGGTTGTATCTTTGATACCTGATCCCTGGAGGAGCTGTGACCTGCCTGTGTAGTTGATCAGAGCATGGCTAATCACATAATCTTCACGAAAATTGAGGTAATGTTGAAGTCTGCTAAATAAAGGCCATCTTATGGCGGCGGTGGTGGTTGTGTCGGTGGTGGTTGTGTCGGTGCTGGTGTTGGCGGAACCTGAGTTGGTTGGGGTGGGTTGGTCGGCGGTGGCGGTGGTGGCGTGTTAGTCGGCTGCGGGGGTGGAGGTGTGAGGGTTGGTTTGGGTTTTCCACCGCCGGGTTTCTTGGTCGCGGTCTCGGTTGGGGTAAGGATCGTGCCGATTGGTCCAGGAGTGTTCGTAGTGGTCGCCGGCGGTGTGTAGTTAAGGGGAGTGGGGGTAGCTCCCGGAGTGGGCGTAAATGGTTCTTCAATGCAGCGCCCAGGTCCGGTCACACCATCATTAAAATCCTGGAGTTCGTCGGCAAGGATTTCTCCTTCAAGACTCTCGGCTTGAGTCAGGCGAATCTCCGGCGGGTGAAGGATCAACCAATCGCGCGCTCGCTCTATGGTTCTTTCAATCCCTGATGGGTCAGCGCCTTTCATGGTATTCAGCAATGAGATGATATATTGCTGCAGCAAACGCGTCGTGACAAGATTGGGATCCTCGATATTAAGAAGTGCGATCGCCTGTTCTTTTGAATAGGATCGGCTGCCGAGGTGGATGCTTTCGATCCGCCAGACCTCGGTATACACTCTCCAAAAGTGGATTGTGAAGGTGCAATTGGGCGTAAAGGTTGATTTTTGCGTGAAAATTGCTTCCGTTCTGGTGGCACTTGCTGAAGGAGTCGGGGTGTCAATTAGTATGGCCGCTGAAGTGAACGCAGCTTTTGTCCTCGTTGCACTAGGTGAAGCGGTATTAGAAGGAGAGGCAGTAGGAGTGCTCAGATCTTGGATTGATAAACTCTGATCGTTACCTCGCAGGTTGTTGAGGATCTCATCACCGGCAATGATCCAGCTGACAGCCATGACCATACCAATGATTATCAGTAATGGCAACCACAATTGCCTGGTTTTATTTGCCTGGGATTTCATAAATTAATAAAATAATTGGTCGATTCGATCGGTATTAACCAACCCCGCAAGAATATTTATCCTAACTTTGATTATACTTCAAATCGAAATAGTGGATAGTAGCTCACCAATCGTGAAGATGATGCAATATTTGTAATTGAGGCTGAATATATCTCTGGTTGGTAATTCTTAACGCTAAACCTTGGTCAAACTTGAAGCCTAATAGTAGGTGTGAATGAGCTGTGATCTGACAAACTTAACGAGCTTTGACAAGAAATTGGCCAAATTGTCTATTGAATAACTTGCCTGGATATTTACTAAATTGGGGTCGATTTTTCGCTACAATTTATTAGTTCGTCAGGAAATTTGACAAGTATCACATTAATAATATGATTAAGATCAATGGAAAATTCCAGAATTAATGGTAAATTTGTTGCAATAAAGTTCACAATTTGACTTCTAACGGATCTGCAAGTCACAGAGCTTGGAAAATTGCGTTATCTAGTATATATTTACTTTTGTGTGTAAGTATGTGGAACCTTATAATATAGTCGCAGCACAGAAAAGGCAAACTCGCTGAAAAGTGAGGACGCAAAGTTGCGGGTCTAAACAGTTTTCGAACTGCATGATGGCCGGACTGCCTAAGCTGACAACTTATAAGTTGGACAGTTTGGCACAATGAGAAACACGAATGTTGGATAAAATTGGATTGCATCACGAAAAGTAAAATAAGGAGTAAGCCATGACTGTCATGATAATCTCAATCGTTGCTGCCTGGATCGTTTTTTCGGCCTTGTTGGTGACAATCATATGTGTGAACTCTTCCCGACTAAGCCAGATCGACGAGCCGTTCAAGGATCCCACGTATATCTCCCAAGAGAGAAAGAAGAAGAGCGAAGAGTTTGCTCAAAATGCGATACCTCTGAGCTCCGATTGAAAGGATTATCAACTCAATAATTTACTTCCATCAAGTAATATCACCGCGATTAGTCGGTGTTATTATCGCTGGTAAATAACCTAAAAATAATTCTTTAAATAAATGCCCGTCAGGGCTTTTTTTGCTTAATAATAGTATATATCATGGGGGAATTTCAGGAATTTCCCTCATAGATTTACCGTAATAATTGTAACAATTCCCTCTCAAGTGCGTTTATAAGTATAGATACACGTGGATTGTGGAAACAGTGATCTATGGGGTGTAAGGGTTGAGTGACCTTATCAGAAAGAAATCAGATCCACCACAATCCAGTTCTGCACGTCTTCAAGGAGTTTTTTCCCTGGTAAGAAAGATATGTTGAGCAACTGTAACTTATGAGATGGCGAATCGTGGTAGAGGACACCGGATATAAATATGATAACTGGAAGGGAATTTGCCCAATTGAGACCCTAGCGCGGCCTTATTAATGGACGAATTTCGTTACGAATATAGGTAGCAGTCGTTTTTATTGGATGGAACTAGATAATTAACACCATAATTATATAATTATCACCTATAATAGGGTGTTGAACAGAGGCCTTTTTATATAGATATGGCGACAAATTGGACCCAGGTGAAAAAAAGGAATATTAAGGTCGGGCCCATTTAAAAAATTTACATTTCCGGTAATAATGCTTGTGTCGGAAGGGCGGAGCATGTCTGAGGGATGACACAGCGAAAATTCCTTGCGGAGGGAAATTGAATGCAATCGACCCAACAAAATGTACAATTATTCGTCGAGACACCTTTAAAAGCGAAAATTTCTAAAGCTTCTAAAAGTGTGCCGCGCCATGTACAATGGCGGCTTTATACGGCCAGTTTGGTGATTGTGGATATCATCATGCTTGGTCTGGCATTCCGCTTGGCATATTATCTGCGGTTTCAATTATCACTCGATATATTCTTTCATAAATTAAATCCGGACATCGTTTTCTACCAGAATGTAATCGCCTTCTTGATCCCAACCTTGCTGATAATATTTGCGCTGATGGGTCTGTATGATCGGGAGAATTTACTTGGTGGGACACTCGAGTATTCCAAGGTTTTCAATGGAATCACATTCGGGATGATGCTGGTTATTACGTTTGGCTTCTTGGATCCAGATTTTGTTCTCGCGCGAGGTTGGCTGCTCTTGGCCTGGATCTTCGCCTTTCTTATCGTAGCCATTGGTCGATTCTCTCTACGCCGAATGATTTATGCTTTACGGCACAAAGGCTACTACCTCACCTCGGCGATTATTGTTGGAGCGAATAATGAAGGTCTTTCACTGGCAGAGCAGCTGACCGGATGGAGGGCGTCCGGTTTTCACATTATGGGCTTCATTGATAAGAAGCTGCCGGTTGGAACGCAGGTGCTGCGTGATCTTTACATCTTAGGAACAGTGGACCAATTAGATGAATTAATTGCGAAGCATGAAATTGAAGAACTGATTTTAGCAAGCAGTGCTATCTCATCTCGGGATAGGATGCTCGAGATATTCCAAAAATACGGTGTTTCAAGCGATGTTAATGTACGCATGTCTTCCGGCTTGTATGAGATTATTACGACTGGATTGACGGTCAAGGAGTTTGCTTATGTCCCCCTGGTGGGGGTCAACAAAGTTCGCTTGACTGGAGTTGATGAGTTTCTTAAATATTCTATGGATATCCTGTTAGCTATCCCCGCGCTGGTACTTTTAGGACCGATTATGCTCTTGATCGCTTTGGCGATAAAATTGGAGACCCCCGGTCCAATCGTCTATCGCCGACGGGTGATGGGTATGAATGGTGGGGAATTCGATGCCTTCAAATTCCGAACAATGTACGAAAATGGGGATGAGATTTTATCGGCATATCCTGAATTAAATGATGAGCTCTCGCGTAATTTCAAGCTTAGGAAAGATCCCCGGGTAACCATGGTTGGCCAGATTCTGCGTCAGACAAGCTTAGACGAGCTTCCGCAGTTGATTAATGTATTAAGGCGTGAGATGTCTCTGGTTGGCCCGCGGATCATCACGCCAGCTGAAGTGGAAAAATATGAAAAATGGGATTTGAACCTGATGACCGTGCGACCGGGTTTAACCGGATTGTGGCAGGTGAGTGGGCGGTCTGATGTGACCTACGAAGAACGGGTGCGTCTGGATATGCATTACATTCGCAACTGGAGTATTTGGTTAGATATCCAACTTCTCTTCCAAACCATCCCGGCAGTCATTAGAAGGCGTGGGGCGTATTAGATTAGAATTAGGTCACATCAATTTTTCCGAAAAGGAGCAGCAAAGTGAAGATACTAGTTACTGGGGGAGCTGGTTTTATTGGATCGCATGTCGTAAATGTGTTTATTGAAAATGGTCATGAGGTTGTGATTGTCGACGACCTTTCCACAGGTCGTCGTTCGAATTTAAATCCGGCAGCGACATTTTATCAGGTTGATATCCGCAGTCCGCAATTAGCGGAAATATTTGAGAAAGAACAACCTCAGGTTATAGACCATCACGCAGCACAAATGGATGTACGTCGCTCGGTTGAAGATCCGCTGTTTGATGCAGATGTCAATGTCTTGGGTTCGATCAAATTAATTGAACTCGCCCGGAAGCATAATATCGAGCGCTTCATTTACATCTCAACTGGGGGGGCTGTTTATGGTGAGCCAGAATATCTACCATGCGATGAAGCGCATCCCATTAACCCAATTTGCCCCTACGGTGCCAGTAAGCACACCGTGGAGCATTACCTGTATATGTACCGGGAGCTCTACGACCTGAATTATGTCATACTCCGCTATCCAAACGTGTATGGACCGCGGCAGGACCCCCACGGAGAGGCAGGAGTGGTGGCGATCTTTACCGGGCAGATGTTGGGTGGTGATCAAATTGTGATCAACGGTGATGGAGAACAGGAACGTGATTTTGTCTATGTAGGGGATTGCGCACGAGCGAATTTGTTGGCCTTGACTACAGAGAATTCAAACACAATCTTCAATCTGGGGTATGGCAAGGGAACCACCATCAATGAGATCTACACGAATTTAAAGAATATCACTGGTTACGAGCTCTCAGCAAAACATGGTCCTGAAAAAGTTGGCGAAACGCGAAGGATATTCCTAGAAGCCAGCAAAGCTGAAAAGGAGTTAGACTGGACACCCATGGTTGCACTTGAAGCTGGTCTTGGTGAGACAGTGGAGTATTTCAGACAGACTGAAACAAAAAACTAGATCGGGTTTTCGATATTAATGGTTTCGCGGGATAAAGGAGAATCCTCCAAGGTGGTGGGGGATACCTTGGAGGTATTATGAAATTCATTAAAAGTTATATTGACGAACTCAAGGAGGCGTTAGACGATCTCTCTGAAGATGTAATAGAGCATGTTCTGGATATCCTGCATGTGGCAAGAATGGATAACCAGCAAGTCTTTATCTTTGGAAATGGTGGCAGTGCCGCGACTGCTTCGCACTTCGTTTGTGATTTAGGGAAGAATACCCGCGTACAAGGGGCTCCAAATTTTCGCGTGACGGGCCTGACCGATAATATAGCTTTGTTCTCAGCCTTGGCAAATGATGAAGGCTACGAGAATGTTTTTGTCGAGCAGCTCGGCAACCTTCTTCAGCTAAACGATGTTGTGATCGGTATTTCCACAAGTGGGAATTCAGAGAATGTAATCAATGCCATCCAATTTGCCAAATCGGTTGGCGCCAAGTCGATTGGATTCACCGGTTTCAATAGTGGTGAGCTTGGTTCATTGACAGATGTGGATTTGCACGTTTCAAGTTACAGCATTGAACATGTTGAGGATATTCATCTGGTGCTGGAGCATCTGATCACGAAAGGGTTACGTGAGAAGGCAATGGAAATGGTCATGAAGGATCCTTCCCTGGCCATTCTGGCTGATGTTCCCTTAGAGGAAGAGAAATCCTCCCTCAAATAAATTGTAGGGAGACCAATTTGGTATCCATTAATCGTGTTTATGAGTGGTTTTATATAAACAGGGGGACTGCGGGGGTGGAAATATAAGCAGCAAAACTCTCACTTGCTAGCGAATCAAATCTGATAAGGCATCTAATAAATTTTCGTAGACCAGAAAGGGGGAGATTTTATTGGCTAATGGGAGATTTGATTGAGCCAGCCCACGACCGGTGTATACGAGAACATTCTGCCCGACTCCTGCAGTTTGTCCAGCAATGATGTCGCTGAGTGCATCACCAATCATGATCGAATTGCTCAAATCTAATTCGGAAGAGGCAGCAGCTTCTAGAATCATTCCTGGTTGTGGTTTTCTGCAAGGACAGTTTTCATGCGGTGTATGGGGGCACATGAATACCCCATCGACTCTACCGCCTGCAGATTCTATTTCTATGACCAGTCGCTTATTTATTTTAGCTGCGGTGGAGTGAGAAATTATTCCCCTGCCAACAGCAGATTGATTGGTGAGCATAAAGATCTTATACTCACTCGCTTCAATTTTCTTCAGGGCTCTTACAGCTTGTGGATATATTGAAACATCGGACCAGGTTCGCACATAGTTGGGTCGGTTCTCAATAATCACACCATCCCGATCAAGAAACAGAGCTGGATTCATAAAAGTAATTATACTCAGTCGATAGAAAGTAAATTTGTTTAACGGATTCGTGGGTGGGGGTTAGTGATCCCATATTTTCCCAGAAAGGAAACTAAAAATAGCCGGAAGGATTGAATTTCAGTCTGGTCAGTTCAATTCACTTATATGATCGATGGTTTGCGTTTGTATCTGGGTCGCCAGGCATCGAGCTTCTGGCGCTATGTAGCTGAACAATTCCTCTACCTTGTTTTCAGCTGGGTGCCTACCGTGATTGGGATAGGATTGCGAGGTGTCGTCTACCGGGTGATCCTGAACATGGATGGATGGGCAGCCATCGAAAATAAGGTGAGATTGCTTTTTGCTAATAATATCCGTTTGGGGCATGGGGTTTATCTCGACCAAAATGTGTATTTGCATGCCTGTCCGCAAGGGATCGAGATTGGCGATAATACGATCATCATGTATGGGGCAATCCTGCATGTCTACAACTTCCGTGATTTGCCAAACTCGCGCATAATAATTGGACGGGATAGTCTAATTGGAGAGTACAGCGTGATTCGAGGACAAGGGGGAGTTGAAATTGGCGATCGGGTATATACGTCTCCATTTACCCAAATTATCGCGGTCAATCATGTTTATGATGATCCAGAACTGCCTTTTATCGATCAAGGCATCACGGCAGAGGGAATTGTGATTGAGGATGATGTCTGGTTGGGTTCTGGGGCGATTATCACCGATGGCGTGCGTATAGGTAAGGGAGCTGTGGTTGCTGCTGGGGCTGTCGTAACCGAGGACGTACCAGCCCACACAGTGGTCGGAGGGATACCTGCTCGACCAATCAGAGAAATAGATAACCAGCAAGAAATCAAGACAGAAAAATTAATTTACCACCTCAAGAAGGGGAGGAATTAGTGACTACGCTCTCCGTTATCATACCGGCATTTAACGAGGAAGATGGGATCGCTGAGATCGCCGAGCGAGTATTGTCAGTGAAAGATGATTTGCAAGAAGCTGGTGTAGCGGATTTAGAGCTGCTGGTCGTCGATGATGGCTCCGGAGATGGCACCGCGGAAGTCGCAAGCCAGATAGCCGGCGTTCGTTTGATCCGCCATGGGAAGAATAGGGGATATGGCGCTGCTTTAAAGACCGGCTTCTCAAATGCGACTGGCGAATTGATTGGCTTTTTGGATGCAGATGGAACCTATCCGCCTGAGTATTTTCCACAGCTTTGCCGGAAAGCTATGGACGGTGGTGAGCTGGTGATTGGTTCACGAATGTCCGGTACAGACAGCAAGATGCCGCTGACGCGCCGTGTCGGCAATTATTTCTTCGCTACATTGTTAACCCTTATTGGTTGGCAGAAGGTGTCCGATTCTGCCAGTGGTATGCGAGTATTTAGGCGTAATATCCTCGAAAGGATTTATCCCCTGCCTGATGGTCTGAATTTAACGCCGGTCATGAGCACCCGCGCAGTTCATGAGGGGATCCAGATGGTAGAAGTACCGATCCCTTATGATGAGCGGGTTGGCAGCTCGAAGTTGAACATTTTTCGTGATGGATCGCTATTCCTGCAATCAATAATTTGGACGGTCTTAACTTATAATCCTGTCCGGGTTTTGGGAATCATTGGTTTGATTGGGATTTTCTTTGCGCTGTCGGTCGCCATAGCATTGGTTGTCGCTCGTATGCGAGGTATTACTACCCTCGGACCTTGGGGTGTCTCTGCCTTATACGCAGCGATGGTGGCAGGTATCACCGGGATTACTATCTTCGCTCTAGGAAGTACTTTCAATTACTTGGTATCTCTGTTTTATAAACAACCTATTCGTCAAGGATTATTTGGACGTCCAATCTTTAATCCTTCGCTTGATCATTATTTCAGTTGGATAGGTCTTGGTGCATTAGCCGCGGGTTTATTGTTGGGTGGGATCAGCACGATTTTGGGTGTCAATGGTGGGGATATCACCAGGCTATGGTTGTATCTATTAGGTAGTGCAATGTTTATCCTGGTCGGTGTCCAATTGATCATATACTGGATCCTGATGAGGGTTTTGGAAGAATTGAGCCAAAGGGAAGAAATGACCAAGAAAGACATGGGGTCATCAGCAAAAGAATAATTGGCGGCAGCTATATAATTTATTTGTAGATGTTGCTAGGAGCACAGGTAATGGTACAAAGTGAAGTGGAAATTAAAGAAAATCTAGGCACTCGCAGGATCCCAAAATTACGCATGGCGAACTTTCCCAGCGCGGATGATATCGTGCGAGATGTGGTGTTGAACACACCGAGATCAGAGGAAGGGGTGGATATCATGCTTGTCAACCCTCCGACTCCGGATGGTGCCTTATGGATCCGAACTCAGCATCGGGTTGGGCGAAGAACTCGGGAAAACATGGTATGGCCGCAGGTATCTCTTGCTCAAATGGCAGCACTCTTGCTTCCAAACTATAATTTGAAAATTGTGGATGCCAACGCGGAGCGAATGGGTTGGGAAGAATTCTCAAAACTAATCGATAAATATCAACCGAAGTACTACCTGACTCAGGTCACTGCTCCGACGCTGGAAAACGATATGTATGGTTGTTTCCTGGCCAAATCACGTGGGGTAACAACCATCGCCTTTGGGACACACGTCACACCCATCCCACGTGAATCTATGCGACCATATCCCAGCCTGGATTATGTCCTTGTTGGAGAACCCGATTTATCTATCCGTGATTTGCTGGACCATTTGGAAGGCAAGATCGGTGATCGATCGGAGGTGATTTTAACTCTATTCGCTGAACATGACCCATCTTACGAGCCCGCGGTCAATGAGGACGGGAGCGTGGATTTGCATGGGATAAAAGGTTTGGCGTGGAGGGATGGGGACGAGATCGTGATTAATTCCCCGCGTCCCTTCATTAAAAACTTGAACGATCTGCCGATCCCAAAACATGAACTACTTCCGCTCCAAAAATACCGCATGCCTTTGATCAAGGGTCCATTCACCTTCATTGTGACCAGTCGTGGTTGCCCTGCTGGCTGTACATACTGTATAAAGCATGTATCTTACCAGTACAGTACTCGCTTGCGCTCCCCAGAGTTAATCATGGAAGAACTATGGCAGCTGAAAAAAATAGGTATCAATACAATCCATATGTATGCCGATTTATTCACCATCAACCGGGATCAGGTGGTTGATCTTTGCCAGCGCATGATTGCAGAGGATATTGATCTAAGGTGGATGTGCAACAGCCGTGTCGATTTCGTAGACGAGGAAATGCTGCAGCTGATGGGGCAGGCCGGTTGTTGGTTGATATCATGGGGAATCGAGAGCGGTAATGAGCAAATCCTCAAACATGCCCATAAAGGTGCCAATCCAGCCAAAGCTGAGCGAGCGCTTCTTTGGGCAAAAAAAGCTGGCATCAAGAACTGGGGTTATTTCATTATTGGCTTGCCTGGTGAAACTGAAGAAACGATCCGGGAGACAATTGAATTTTCGAAGAAGCTACCCCTTGACATCGCCTTATTCCATGTCGCCGCGCCATATCCTGGGACGCCTTTCTTCTTTGAGGTCGTCGAGAACGGCTGGTTCAGACCAGGAACACGCTGGGAGCAGGTTGATATGGATAAGGGCACCGTCCTTGATTATCCTGATTTATCTGCTGAGCGATTACTATACTGGCAAAAAAGAGCCTGGCGGGAATGGGCTTTTCGGCCTGGTCCAATGATGACCTATCTTAAGATGCTCTTGTCAGATTTTTCAACTTTTAGGAGTGCGTTGAGTGTTGGAATCCAGCATCTGACATGGCAGTCGCAGCGTGATTTTCAATCTACCGATTGATCTATATGCAGCAGTTGGTGGGCAACCGCTGGTTTGCACTGGCTGAACTTCTTATTGTTTTTGCATATGGGGCTGTTGTAACCATATGGCCGCAATTGGGGGGATGGCTGGTAGTGCTCGTCCTGCTGCCCTGGCTGATTCGCATCGTTTCAGGTCGCGTCGCCTTTAAAAAATCTGCATTTATTGTTCCAATGGCGCTGATAGTTATTACAGCAGGGATTGGCGTATGGGCAGCTTACGATCAGCAGGCAGCCTGGGGAAAATTCTGGATAATCATCGGAGCAGTAGCTGTATGCATAGCTTTGGTCAACCAACCGAGGGCGAATTTGGGGGTTATCACTAGCCTAGTTGGGCTTATGGGGGTGATTATCGCCATCATCTTCATCCTGAATAACGAATGGAATACACAATCCAGCGACCTCGATGTAATTAATCGAGCCGGAGGTTGGATTATGGCGAATCGCCCATCGATCGGTTCCCTATCCTTATCTCCAAATATTGCTGGTGGTTTGTTGGCTATCCTGGTACCGATCCCATTTGCACTTGGTCTCTTCAGCTGGAAAAAGGGAGATCGAGCCAAAGCGATCCTTTCACTTGCAATGGGAATGGTGGTATTAATCGGCTTGTTCCTGACCAGCTCGCGAGGTGCTTGGATTGCTTTGCTTTTAGGCATGGCTGTGTGGGTGCTGTGGAAATTAAGCGTCTATTTGTCAGTCAAGATAAGAGTACCATCTCAACTTGTTTTCATCCCTCTCTTATTACTCCTTCTCATTCCAGCTTTATGGGTGATAGGGACTTTTCCCGGCGGAGTTGTTGGACTAGCAGATCGACTACCGGGATCAGCCAGTGGCGAAAGTCGTCTCGACCTGGCGGTAAATACTGCTAGGCTCATCGGCGATTATCCATTCACCGGGGGAGGTCTGCGAGGTTTTCCCGGCTTATATTCCCAATACATCATGGTCACACCGTATTTCTTGTTTTCATACAGCCACAATTTATACTTAGATCTATTCTTAGAGCAAGGACTGTTAGGAGGCATTGCGATCCTGGCAGTGGTTCTTGGGGGTGCCTGGATGTTGATCAGACGAGCAAGGGATGCAAGAGAAGATTCATTAGTCACACATCTATCTGAGGCGGTATTGGTTGGCATATTTATTATGCTGGCACATGGAATGGTGGATGATCCACTTTATGGGGATACAGGGACGCCTTTGCTGCTGCTCCTACCAGCGCTCGCTATAATGCTCGTTAATACTGAGAATCCACTACTAACAATGACGGATCAGTCCCAGGGTTCGGGATATCCTAGCAAAGATTTTCGAATTAGGCGCATTGTTATTCCCGGCATCGTACTAATTGTCTTCTTTTCTGTGATTGCCACGTTTCAAAGGTCGTTATTCGCCATTTGGTATTCCAATCTGGGCGCAGTTGAGATGTCACGAATTGAGCTGATGAACTGGCCGATTAATAAATGGAACGACAATCCAGATGTTGCCCCACTGATCAAGGCTGAGAATCTTTTCTATACTACTTTGATTAATAATCCAAACCAGCGTACTGCCCGACACCGTCTGGGTCTTGTTGCAATGCAAGAACGAGATTTCATTCGAGCCCAGTATGAATTAGAGAGAGCTTATGATATTGATCCCGAACATCGCGGTATTAGAAAAGCCTTAGGCTATACATATGTTTGGATGGGGAATTTGAATGATGCTGCAATGATGTTGATTGGGGTCCACGAAGCGGAGTCTGAGATGGAAATTTATTCCTGGTGGTGGCGCGATAGAGAGCGCCAGGATTTATCCGCGCAGGCAACTGAGATGGCAAAGCTGCTCCACGATAATAATTTGAACAACCTGGATGAGGGAAATGACTAAACAATGAATTTCGCACAGCATAAGGTTGGATTGACAAGACCATTGCTGTATAAACTTGGCCTTAATCTCGCATTACTTCTTGTAATAAGCCTGGTTGGCACTTCAGCACATGCACAAACTCGAGGAATCTGGTCTGATCCAGTCAACCTTTCAGAATCTGGTGCTGCTAACGAGCCAGTAATGGTGATCGATTCAGAAGGAGTCTTTCATGTAATTTGGCGAGATGAATTTAATGGATTGGTATATGTCTCAGGTGGCGGTGCTGAATGGAGCATCCCAACTTCAGTAAACTTACCGTTCGAAGATGCGATTCCAAAGTTGTTAGCAGATGAATTAGGGCATGTTCATGCTTTTTGGAGGGACAGCGAGGGAGCATTAATTTACAGTCAAGTAAGAGGGTCAGCATTTCCAAGCGCATCATCTTGGTCGTCGAGTGTGCGGATAACAGAATCGGCGCTGGATTTTGATGTGGTTAAAGATGGAAATGGGAATATCCACCTGAGCTATGTTAGACCATTGGAATCCGATGAATTCCCAGCTGGTGTGTATTACCAGCGTATGAGGAATGGTAGTAACAGTTGGTCAGCCGCGACTCTGCTTTATGCCTCTCCTTATTTACGCTCGCTCGAGTTGGATGATTCCAATGTTGATATCAGTACGAGTACAAGTGATGAGGATGCACGCGTGTTTGTCACCTGGGACAATCGCCCTCGCGAACGAATTTATCTGGCAAAATCTGATGACGAAGGTCAAACATGGAGCTTACCGATTGAAGTAGATAAACCTGACGAAGGTGTTGGAAATACTGGCTCCTCGAACATCATTGTTGATGCTCAGGGAGACCAGGTTTTATTGCTTTGGCAGGCAAATCGGAGTGAGTCAACTTGTGAACAGTTCTATCAATATTCAAACGATTTTGGAAATACTTGGAGTTCGGGTCTAAGGATGTTCGAGGGATTTGTAATCTGTCCAAATGAGATTAATTTTCTGCCTATAGAAGATGGAACACTCTTGATGTTGAACGGCATTGAGGTTTTTCTTCAAGCCTGGGATGGGGAAATTTGGAGTGACCCACAACTTCAGCAACCACTTTCCGCATTTGTTGATCCAGATACACAGAGATTTGTCGAATTTGGCTGCCAGCAAGCAATAGTCTCATCGAATTTATCATTATTTGTTCTTGGTTGCGATGAAGATATTGGCAAGGATATCTGGCTCACAAAACGCCAATTACAAGACATCCCTGATTGGTTTCCAGAGGAAGCCGTTTGGAGTCCGGAATTCTCGGTGAATAAAAGCGATCGTCGGGTGGCAGCACCTGTTCTTGTTTCAGATAACTTAAATAGAATGCATGCTATCTGGAGTCAGGCTAATCCTGCAGATCCGGATGGTCTAGGAAAGATGTTGTACTACGCCCGGTGGGAGGATGGGCAATGGTCGCAACCTGAAATGATCGTAACATCTCCTGACGGGAAAAATGAGCAACCTGCCGCGGCAATCAGCACTCCAGATCAGTTGTATGTCGTTTGGAGTGGTGGAATTGATGGAGAAATATATTTCAGTAATGCAGACGTTGATCAAGCTGTTGCCTCTTCATCTTGGAGTAACCCGATACAATTACCCTCTCCATCAATGGTTGGCAGTGCTCCAAGCATTATTGTTGACCCAGTTGGTGTCATTTACGTAGCCTATGCTATCCCATTAAACGAAAACCGTGGGATCTATCTAGTCCGATCTGATGATGAAGGACACACCTGGTCTGAACCGGTTTTAGTTTTTGATGCAGGAGCTGCAGGCTGGTCTATGGTGGATAATCCGAGATTAACAATTACTGATAATGGGCATTTGCATATTCTTTGGACGCGTTCAACATTGCCATCAGGTCAAGGTCCACTCTCTATAAATTATTCAAGTTCAAACGATGGCGGAGAATCATGGTCTAATCCCCAGATAGTAGTCGAGAATCCAGTTTTCTGGAGCCAAATAGTTGGAGTTGGGGAGCAGACAGTGCAGCGCTTATGGCAAGAGGTGGGGACTAGTGGAACAATCTTGTGGCACGAAGAATCATTAGACAATGGTGAGAATTGGAACAGGATAGTGCCGGTGTCTGTATTTGGTGAAACTGAAGGCACACCGAGTTTAATCAAGGATAGTGCCGGTCGATTACATCTAATCTTAGCTGTTCGCAGTGGGCAAAAAAGCTTTGTCATCCAGCACTGGCTTTATGATGGTCAGCGATGGTCACCTGAAAGGAATTTAGAAGTCGAATTTCCTGCTGATGCATATATAAACTCAATTGCTGGGAGTGTTTCGGATAGGGGTGATCTTGGTGTACTTCTTGCTAATCTTCTTCGTGAGGAAGATAGTAATCTGAACCAATACCAACTGATTTTCTCTAATCGGTCGATTGAGATACCAAATGCTGTCGAGACTCCGGATCAACAAGTCACAAGCACACCCCAAATCAATGCTCCGATAGCCACGGCACAACAACTAACCAAAACTCCGTCCTTTGCAGATACTGAACCGACGATAACACCAATAGTCTTTCCAGATGATCAAGGGCCATCTAGTAATTCGGACTGGATAGCCATTGTGGGACCAATCGCGATAGGTTTGATTATCTTGATGTTAATTCTCATTATTTTCCGTGGAATCCGAAATTGACAATGATTGCAAAAAAAATTCTATAAAATGATCTGAATTACGAATAATCGTGATTAATTTCCCCTGATAGGCGTTGAAAACAGATTGATTTAAGTAGCTAACTTTACTTGGTTAAATTCTTCATTTTATGGGGTGGTTATGTATCTCTTCGGCTTCAGATGCGATTCTGCGACTTCCATAGATCCTAATTGCTATTGCTCCAAAGCAACAACAGTTGAAATATTCTCCTAATGTAATGAAATTATCATAGATATGGATATCCTCATAAATGAAGATCTGAAGTACGGTATCCAGAGGTTTGAATAATGGCTGGATACCGTCAAAATGGAATCAAAGATCTGAACGAAGGTGGTCTGACAGTCGACAAGACATCCTCTCTGGTGGAAAATTTCCATATTCATATTTCGCCATCAAAAGGTTGGGTCTCACTGAGACTCGACGATTTATGGCGATATCGAGGATTACTCTATTTCTTTGTATGGAGAGATCTGAAGATACGGTACAAACAGACAATATTGGGTGCCTCTTGGGCGATCATCCAACCCTTGTTCACGATGGTTATCTTCAGCCTGTTTTTTGGAAAACTCGCCCAGATGCCATCTGATGGCATACCGTATCCGATCTTCAGCTATACTGCACTTGTCCCCTGGGCCCTTTTTGCTAATGGGGTAACATTGGCGTCTAACAGCCTAGTAAACAATGCAGATATGATAAGGAAGATTTATTTTCCACGATTAACCTTACCGATTGGAAATGTACTTGCTGGTTTGGTGGATTTCACCTTAGCATTCATTGTGTTGATTGGGATGATTATTGTTTTTAACTATATTCCGTATTTAAACTTTGATGCTCAACTCACTCTTAAAGTTATTTGGACACCGTTTTTCCTGTTATTGGCATTCATTACAACTCTGGGAGTATCCTTTTGGTTTTCAGCACTGAATGCACAATTTCGGGACGTTCGCTTTGTGGTGCCATTTTTAATTCAAGCTTGGCTGTTCCTAACCCCTATCGTTTATCCAAGCAGTCTAATACCAGAGCCGTGGAGGACGCTTTACGGAATTAATCCCATGGCGAGCGTTGTGGAGGGTTTTCGCTGGACGCTTCTGGGTACCGATACAGCTCCTGGCCCCATGGTGATAATCTCAACCCTGACGGCATTAGCACTTATTATTAGTGGAGTGTATTATTTCCGCCGTATGGAGACCAAACTTGCGGATATCATCTAGGTATTAGTTATGACGAACCATTCGCTTCGTGTTGAAGGATTGGGAAAACAATATCATATTGGAGGATCGCAAAAAACATACGATCGGATTGGATATCAGATTGCCGATTCCTTGACATCTCCTTTTCGCCGAGCTGGGAAACTAATTAGAGGACAAGCTTTAAGTGCTTCCGAACTGGAAGAAACGATATGGGCGTTAAGGGATATCTCTTTTGAGGTCAAACAGGGAGAAGTGATTGGGATTATTGGTGGGAATGGGGCTGGAAAGAGCACATTATTAAAAATCCTTTCACGCATCACGGAACCAACAGAAGGAACTGCTGATATCTATGGCCGGGTTGGGTCATTATTGGAAGTTGGAACTGGATTTCACCCAGAATTAACGGGGGGTGAAAATATCTTCCTGAATGGCGCTATTTTGGGAATGACAAAGAAAGAAATTGAACGGAAATTCGATGAAATTGTGGATTTCGCTGAGATTGGAAAGTTTCTAAATACACCTGTGAAATTTTATTCGAGCGGCATGTATGTGCGATTGGCATTTTCGGTGGCAGCTCATTTGGATCCAGAGATCCTATTAGTGGATGAGGTATTGGCCGTCGGCGATTTAGCCTTTCAGAAAAAGTGTTTAGGAAAAATGGGAGATGTAGCCAGAACAGGTAGGACTGTATTGTTTGTCAGCCATAACATGGCTGTAATTCAGACTTTATGTGAGCGGGGAATTTGTCTTCAGCGAGGAATTATTATTGCAGATAGCTCTGTATCTGAGGCGGTGGAAACCTACCTATCTACTATTGAACAATCAAATAAGGTGAGTTTGATAAAGAGGACCGATCGAAGTGGGAAAGGTGATGTTAAGTTAATCGGTGTCGAAATCACGAATGGTGATGGCACGGAAATTGAAACAATTATGGCTGGTGGCCCAGCGAAGTTCAGATTTAATCTGAGTGGATTGATGACGGGTCTTTCATGTGGGTTCGTGATTCTGGATGGATTGGGACAACCTATTGCGAGGTTCAAAAGCAATATTTCTTCACCAGAGGACAAGGAATCAATTTCATTAAATGAGGAGTTTGTATGTGAGATTGATGAGCTCTTGTTGGTACCTGGCCGTTACCAGATTAATGTATTCATCCTAGGTGTGGGCGAAAGGCAAGATCTAATCGAGGGAGCTGCGTTCTTTGATGTTGAATTCGGTATATTGAGAGGCAGGCCAATTTTTCAGCCAAACAATAAACGCATCAGTGCTGTAATTCCACATAGGTGGAAATTACCCCGATCAATATAACATTTCAATTATTCCTCGGGGGAAGTGGCAGCATTTATTAATTGATTACCAATTCCATTCCATTGATATTGATTTAATTTTGCTAACCTAAGTCTAAAATTAAGCGTTCATAATTCCAGGCTTAAGTGTTTGAAATCAATCATTTTTTCAGGTATAAAGCATTCATGAAGAAAACTCTATTTGTGGGATTAGATGCGGCTTGTTGGAAGTATTTGAATCCATTACTTGAAGATGGGCGTTTGCCTACTATTACTAAGTTGATGGAGACAGGCTCTTGGGGAGTGCTTGAATCAACTTTACCTGCCCAGACTCCGACAGCTTGGTCTTCAATCATCACTGGAAAAAATCCTGGGAAGCATGGTATTTTTGACTTCCTGTTGAGAATACCTGGGAGTCAACAATTTGTTCCCGCAAATGCAGAACTAAGGCTGGGGACTCCGTTTTGGAAATTGTTGAATGATCAAGGATATCGGGTCGGGTTAGTCAACATACCATATACATGTCCGATAGAGCCTTTTGATGGTTTTGCGGTGTGTGGATTTGGGAAGCCAGATTCGATTGAAGATGCTGTATATCCTGAAAACGAAAATAGTTGGATGGGGGAGCACTTTAAGGATTTTAAGCCTGTTGTTAATCCAAAACTCCTAAGAACTGGAACGCCTGAAGAGATCTATAAAGCTGAGCGAGAGCATCAAGCTATGTTCATCAGTATTGCATTAGAACTTTCCAAGCGAAATAAAATAGATGTTCTGGCGATAAATTTGTTGTTTCCCGATCACGCCAATCACAAGATGCCGAAAATGGAAGACGTTGAACAAGCAATCTGCGAATCAGATACTGACTTGGATCGATTGATTCAAGGTTATGAACCTGATAATGTGATGCTATTTTCTGATCACGGCTCAAGACGGGTTAAGGGTGATTTTCTATTGCATGCCTGGTTAAGAGATCGTGGTCTTTGTGTCCAGCTCCCACGAACACCATCTGAACAGCAGGGGGCAGTAAACTGGGTGTTAAAGCGATTGATGGAGAAAAAGGGTTGGTCTGGAATTCCAGAAAAAATTGCCAGAAACCTGGCAAAAGGTGTTCTACTCGGGATGCCATATAATAATTCATCCAGATTTTGGAGATACTTTGAGCGTCAGGTGCCTTACGCATACGAACATGTCTTTTTCAGTGGTGAAATCGATATGACCCGATCACCTTTCTACCTCGGTTCATCGTATGCAGGTTTACTTTACTTTAATGATAATGGTCATAATATAGGTGATTTTTTTGCATTGGAAAATTCGAACAGACTATCTGAAATCATTGAACAGCTTTCTGAGATATCTGATCCTGAAACTGGCGAAAGAATTTTCTCAGGAGTTTTCAAATCCGAGTCTTTATATTCAGGCTCAGCAGTAACACTTGCCCCAGATTTGGTTCTCGATTTCTATGATTCTCCCTGGAATATTCTGGGGACTTTTCGTCGAGGTTATGTGGGAGAGTCGGTACATGGCCGGTATTATTCAGAGAATTATAATGATTATGGACACCATAGTCGTAAAGGAATTTTTGTCTTCTCAGGTCAAGATTTTAAAACTGGTAGCTCTGGAAACAAAGGCCATGTGATGGATATTCCGGCCACACTATTACAAATCTATGGAATCCCTGTGCCAGAAGATTATGATGGAATTCTATTAAGGGAGGTCATTGATCCTGAATTTATCCAACACCATCCACTTCAAACTCAACCTGGGGATGAGGTTGATGATCAATCTAGATTTGACGATTACTTTAGGGAAGAACCAAAAAAAATGCTCGAACACTTGAAAGCCCTCGGTTACTTGGATTAGGTCCAAGAAAGTCTCAAGGACAAGGAATGATTCCGCGCATATTTATAAATGAAACCCGCTTTCATCCCTACAGCTTGCTGTAGGGATGAAAGCGGGCAGCCCGGAGGGCTGATAAAATTGGTGCATGTCTCCCAAAGCAAGTGCGCATGCGATCTATGACCTGAAATACCATTTCGTCTGGACACCGAAATACAGGAAAGAGCTTCTGATTGGCGAGGTAGCGGAGGCGACGAGAGAAATACTTGATGCAATAGCAGAAGCATATGATATGGAAATAGATACATTGGAAGTGATGGCAGACCACGTGCATGTATTTCTATCCTCCCCACCACGCTACTCCCTGCCCGGGTGATGCAGATATTGAAAAGCGTGTCTGCGAGGGAGTTGTTTGCACGTTTCCCCTGGCTAAGGCGGAAGCTATGGGGAGGGGAATTGTGGGGGGACGGATACTTTGTCCGCTCAGTAGGTGACCAAGTAACAGCCGAAATCATAAGACGATACATAAGTTACCAAAAAAGTGCCAAAAATATTCAGCTAGAATTGTGGGACGAAAGTTCTTGAAAGCCCCGCAGCTTGCTGCGGGGTAATTTACTGGAGGTACTGGACGAAGCGGTTCCTGGCTATTATATAAGATTTTGGGTAGCCATGAAGATATCCACACATTTCCAACGGAATTACGCTTTATCGTTGACCCGGGAGGCTTGCTTGAATTGGCAGATGCCTTAACTGATAATTACTCGCCAACCTTAGCCCGTGAAACTCTTTTCTGATTTGAACGACTTATGCGGGTTTATCTGGCAACCTATGGCAAAGCCTCTTATGCTGCAATCGATCTCCCGGAATGGTTGGGCAGAGATTTCTATTGGAAAAGATTGGAACAATTCTGCTCTCAATTAGTGGAATTTGACCATGAAGCATTCTATTGGAATCGTGAGATGACCGATAGTGGACGAGTGATGCGGTTGAGGAATAAATTTCAGGGGATTATTAGAATGGCTAATCACAAGGATGTGGAGAATTATTAGGAGGCATCGAATACTCTTAGAAGAGAAGCAAAATATTATTCAAATCGTTCTGAATTCATCGACCTGGCGAGTAATTTTGTGGAGGATTTATTAATTGGGATAGCAAATAGCAACGGTAAAATAACTTGGTGTGAAAAAACACCACAGCACTTGCTTCACCTCGATTTCATTTGGGAACTTTTTCCTGATAGTTTTTATACATATTAAGAGAGATCCAAGGGGTGTTATTTACTCACTCTCAAAGCAGCGGTGGGGTCCAAGAACCATTTCCGATGCCTGTAAGTTTATTAAAGGGGTTTATGAACGTTGGTTTGATCTTAAATCCACCTTAGATTTGACACCTCGCCGATATTTCGAATTGAAGTTGGAGGAATTAGCTGATGCTCCCGATGAATTTCTTGAGAGAATAGCTTCAATTGGTGAGTTCGATACTCGATTTCAAAATTCTCCCGAGATAATCCGATCTAAAGTGGATTACTGGAAAAACGAGATGTCAAGCGAAGAAATAACTCTTGTAAATGAAAATTTAGGTGATACATCGAACAACTAGGTTATGAACTTTGATATGAGATTTGTTCGATACATCATCTTTTTAGTATCGATTTGGATTATCTATCTTTGATTTTGGATACTGATTCCAATTTTTATTTATCGTTAATGATTATATCTATTTAGAAGTCTTATGCGACTTGCTTATGTAATCCAAAATGTTGGTAACATAGATTTCACAAAAGACGTGGGGGATACGGTACCTGTTAAAAATACTTTACTTGGTTTACAAACAGCCGGATATCATGCTGATTGTTTTAAGCTCGACCATCAATCTGTTATTTGTATAGAAGATGTCTCATATCCCGAACAATTTTTTGAATTACCTCTTGGATTGAGTGGCTCCCAATCATTTCGATTTCTTGAGGGAGGTTTTCGTCGCTTACAAAGACTACTTGGTCTCCCTTATTCCGCTTTTATTGACAGTTTTAGGTTTTATGAAGGATGTGTTCGTTTTTTGCCTGATTATGATATTTGTCATGAACACAATGGATTATTTAGTATTGGTGCATCTTATGCTTCTTCGCAGTTGGGGATTCCTTATATTCTAACTTTCAGTGCTGATCCTTTGTTGGAATTAAGTTTGATTGGTAAACCGTTGAAAGGCATTCATGAATACATTGCCCGAAAGGAAGCTATGTTTTCATATCAATTGGCTGAAAGAATTATCTGCGTATCAGAACAAGCGAAAAATCATTTGATCGATAATTGGCAAGTGATGCCAGACAAGATTTGTGTAATGCCAAATGGCGTTGATATTGAGCTATTTGGGAATCCTCATGATTCAAGGATGATCCGTTCTGAATATGACTTAAAAGATGATTTTGTTGTCGGATTCGTAGGCGGATTTCAATATTGGCATGGGCTCGAGCGGTTGCTAGAAAGTTTCAACATGGTTAAGTCAAACATTCCTAATTCTACGCTCCTATTGGTTGGAGATGGTCCAGTCAGAGTTGATATTGAGACAATGGCGAAAGAAATGGATTTGTCTAATTCCGTGATAATTACTGGCCTAGTCCCTCAACAGCGTGTTCCAGAGTTAATGTCAGCTATGGATCTGGCCGTCTTACCATACCCACAACTTCCCAAAGATCTATGGTTCTCACCGCTAAAACTATATGAATATATGGCAGCTGGAAAAGCAATCGTCGCGTCTGATTCAGGACAGATTAGTGATGTTATAGAAGATGGGTACAATGGCATATTGGTCAATCCGGGCGATGCAGTTGATCTAGCGAATGCAATTATTCACCTTTTGCAAGATCCTCTAAAGAGAGTATTTCTGGGACAAAATGCTCGTCGAAAGGCAATAGCAAATCATTCTTGGGACAATTACATTGGACGCTTGGAGCAGATTTATTTGAGTGTTTTAGATAGCTCGATCGCATCGGGAAGACTTAGCGGAGAGTCAATGTGATCAGAACGTTAATAGAGAAAATATTTTTTACTTTGTCCATCTTGGCCATTCTAACTGGTTTATCGTTCCAATTGGTTGAGGCACAAATTTTTACATCCCAATGGACATCACCGGAACAATTATCAAGCGAAAGTGCTCAAGCAAGTCGGGGCTACATGATCAGTGATCAATTTGGTTATGTCCATGTATTTTGGTCTGAATCTGTATTATCTTCACCAATTTCGAGCATTCAATATTCTCGGTTTGATGGAAACACATGGTTGCCTCCGCTCGATATATATATAAGCCCACCGAATGCTGCAGTAAATTTCATAGATCCTTTCGTTGATAGAGACGGTACACTTCATTTGATTTGGGCATTATCAAATACTGGTCCGATACTTTACTCAAACGCTCCTGCACACGACGCGTACTCTGCAAGAAAATGGTCTAAACCGATAATAATTGATGCTCCTGCTTTTTCAGCAAAACTATTGGTGGATTCCGAAGGGACTCTGCATGTTTTTTATTCGGAATCCTATGGAAATATGCCTGGCGTTTATTACATCAAATCACTAGATCAGGGTAATACTTGGACCAGCGCATTTCACCTCGATCCAGATATTCCTGACGGGTACACGCCTTTTAATGTTTCTTTCGATATTGATAGTAGTGGTGGCTTACATACATTATGGTATTACGTCGATCCAACGACAACCAACATTGAATGGATACGTTATTCACGATCGATGGATGGTGGGAATACCTGGGAATTACCATTTACGATTGATAAAGCTGATGAGGCTCCTGGAGAATTACGAGCGGCTTATCCTGAATTACTTGTGAACGACCAAACTGTGCAAGTGATATGGGCTGGAGAGAAGGAACTTCATAGAGAGCATCGTTATTCACTCGATGCTGGAAAAACATGGACCAAACCAAATCTGATTTGGGGGAATTTAGTAGGACAAGCACTTGGTGGCGGATTGGCAGTTGATTCGTCTGGGCGTTTACATTATACTGCCCAGGTTCGTTATCCGATGGGAATTTACCATGCCTATTGGGATCAAGATAATTGGTCAATTCCCACATTAGCTTATTTTATTCAAAGGGCTTATGATGAGTCATTTGGTGAACGCATCCATGCGCATAATGTCCGGTTAGCTATAAGGAATGGAAACCAGTTAGTGATCACTTTTACTTCCTCTCCCGGTGATCCCCAACTTGTACTTTACGAAATACATCGCACATTGGATGACGTTCCAGAAATGGCGTCGATTCCCATACCTGCTCCAACTATATCCCCAACTGCAACAACTACTGAAACACCAGTGGATATAGAGCCAACGCAGCTGCCCACATTTGCCGGCGATCCCTCTTCCCAACTTATTAATGAGTACAATCCAGCAGTTGGAGTTATCTGGGGTTTATTGACATCTCTAACAATTCTCATTAGCGTGGTTGTGTATCAGTTTCTTAAAAATCGGTAATTTGAACCGATCTTTAAGTTGGTAATCCGGAATGCTCTGTTGGGAGGACTATTCACGAGTTCAGTAATTGTCCTGATAAATGATCCAGAATAGAGATATCGAAATTGTGTGAATCAAGATTTGTTGAATGCTAATCTTCGAATCGGTCCAACACCAAGCAGTTAATCATATTTATTATTTGGAAGTATTGTTGTGACTCTTTCTCGTCCAGTAAAAATAATTATGGGAAAGCTGAATAATCGGATAAAAGCATTTGGAATAATATATTTGAAACCGATTCATCAACGGGTAGATAATCCAACAAGGACAACAAAACCAATATTTCTCGTTGGTTGCGGACGTTCTGGTACCAGTATGTTAGTCTTTCGATTGGCAAAATCATGGCAGATTGAATTATTCAATGAAAATCATCCAGCAGCGTTCCAAAATTTTCGAATCCGCGATCTTGCTACGATTGAGGAAGTTATTGATAGGAGTTGCGCGGGATTAGCATTATTTAAACCAATTTTGTCAACTCCGCAAACCCCACTTTTGATGTCATATTTCCCAACATCACAGGTGATCTTTGTGTTCAGACATTATTATGATGTGATCAACTCATCTATTAAACGGTTTGGTCTACTGAACAGGCTTGATCATGTTAACGCATGGGTTAATGATGATTTCGCAGAATTCGGAGCTTATCAACCTCCTGAAAATACAAAAGAAATTATCTGTTCGTTATGGGCGCCTGCATTATCTCCGGAGACTGGTGCAGCACTCTATTGGATATTCTATAATCAGCTCTTTATCGATATGCAGCTCAATCAAAACGCCCGAGTATTACTGGTGAGATACGAATCTATAGTAAACAATCCAAAGAGTGAGTTTGAAAGGATATGTAGTTTCCTAAATCTCAGGTTTGAAAAGGATTATGGGGCTGGGATCTTCTCCACCTCTGTGAAGAAAAATGCTCCCCCAGACATAGACGAAAAGGTCAGAGAGGTTTGTGATAACCTTTGGATTCATTTGTGTCAAGAGCTGGGAGTAAGCGAGGAATTCGATTAGGCGAATGCGGATATTAATCATTTCGAATTACTATCCTCCGGCAGAATTGGGTGGTTGGGAGCAATTGACCTCGAATGTTGCTCAGGAACTCAGTGACCGAGGTCACCACATCCATATCTTGACCAGTAATTACCAACTCGAGACCATCGGTCAGCAAGAGTCAAATATAACCAGGGGGCTTTACTTAGAGAGCAAAGACCCAATTAATTACCATGTCCACTATACACTCATCCATCGTTGGCAAGAACGTAGAAATATTGAGCGCCTGAACCACACTGTGGATTATTTCAAACCCGATATTATCTATATCAACGGCATGTGGAACCTGCCGCACAGCTTAGCGAAGAAAGCAGAGCAATTACTTCCAGGTCGAGTGATTTACTACATCGCCAGCCACTGGCCTACTGAACTCGATGCGCATACTGCCTATTGGTCTATACCAACGAATGGTTCGTTTAGACAGGTATCAAAGGCTTTGATTAGCCTTATCATCAAATTTTTTTTTAATCCTGGTACTCCAAGAAACCAATTGGATTTTAATCTGGTTTTATGTGTGAGTTCTTTTATGCAAGATTATTTGGTCGAGGAAGCTCATGTTCCTAGAGAACGAACGCGAGTAGTCCATAATGGGATCGAATTGGAGTTATTTAGGATTAAACCAGATGGTACGAATAACGAGATAATACGTTTACTCTACGCGGGAAGGCTTTCACCAGACAAAGGGGTTCACACGATCCTTGAGAGCTTAGGTATGATCCGAGAGGAGCATCCATGTTTACCTCTTGAACTCTCAATATATGGTGGAGGTGCACCAGATTACCAATTACAACTCGAAAAACTCGTACAAGATCACAATCTAGAGAAATGGGTATTTTTCCATGGCATAGTCCCGCGAGATGAGATGCCGCGCGTAATTGAAGCTCATGATGTATTAGTTTTCCCATCAATTTGGCCTGAACCTTTGGCGCGTATCATCCAGGAAGCAATGGCTTGTGGTTTGGTGGTGATAGGTACATCAACGGGTGGAACTCGAGAGATCCTGCTTAATGGTGTCAACGGATTGACTTTTGAAGCCGAGAATGCTCAATTGTTAGCTTTGAAGATCGTGCAAGTCATTGATGATGGAGAATTACGTGCCAAACTTGCTCGAGCTGCTCACCAAACCGTAGTTGAAAGATTTTCTCTCACTCGCATGGTTGATGAAATAGAGGAGAATTTTAATTGGCTCTTTACTCAGAAGGAGCCTTCAATTGAGTAAGCCAAATGTCATCTTGCTGACGGTTGACACGCTCCGCGCGGATAGGTTGGGGAGTTATGGATTTCATCCGACAATAACTCCGAAGATTGACCAATTGGCTGAAAGCGGGATTCGCTTCACACAGGTAATAACCGGGGGTTCGTGGACTCAAGCTGCGTTTCCAGTGATATTAACTTCGACATATGCTTCGATGTATGGTGGTTGTTTAGGAACTCTGGCGTCTGAGCGACCATCCCCAATACAAGTTTTATCCGATGCAGGATATTCAACAGCCGCATTTACAACCAGCCCGCTGCTGAGCAGAAACTATGGCTATGATAAGAGTTTTGATGAATTTGTTGATCTGAATCCTGGAGGAAGAGATCCAAGTTTAAGGAAATTCAGAGGGGGACATTTCCTGTTGCAGAAATCCATTACCCATCACTTATCTCGCTTGGTAGGAGTGCGAACACGACCTGCGAAAATTTACTCATCGGCGGAGGAATTAACCAATCGGGTTAACCAATGGATCGGTGAAAATAATGAGCCCTTCTTTATCTGGGCTCATTACATGGATGTACATTGGCCCTACCACTTAGAAGAGTCTTTAACACAGCCAAATCAAATCGCACAGGCTTGGAGGGATTTAGTCCATCTTCATGATGCAAATTGGAACGGAGCAGTTATCACACCTGTACAGGAAGAACATTATATCGATCTTTATGAAAGAGCAGTTGCTTATACTGATATCCAATTGGGAAAACTGCTCGATTATTTAACCGAGAGTGGACTGGATCAAAATACGATTATTATCTTGCTCTCGGATCATGGTGAAGAGTTTCTCGAGCATGGTCGCTGGGGGCATTGGGAAAATAATCTTTACGACGAGATATTAAAAGTTCCACTAATAATAAGAATTCCTGGAGTTGGCGGGAGAGTTGTGATTACTGAACAATTGCAAACCCTGGATTTAATGCCAACTATACTTGATCTTTGTGATTGTATCCCTCCTGATGGCATGAAAGGGAAAAGTTTTGCATCGCTTTGTGGAAAAGGGAGAAGTCAATTTCAACCACGGGTAGCAATCAGTGAGATGTGGCGAGAATCCTGGCATATTATTGCGGTGAGGACAGAAGATTATAAATATATATGGGATAGCAAACATCCACAGATTCCTCAACTTTATGATTTGCAGACAGATCCGGGGGAAAAGCATAATTTTGCCGCTGATTTTCCTAGGGTAGTTGAAGAATTGCAAGCAACTGTTGAAATAGTTCTTCAAGAGGGGGAGAAAACTAAATCAAAAAATCTAACGACTCCTGATCTGGATAAAGATATGGTGGATCGCTTGCGCGATTTGGGGTATGTCGAATAAGATGAAGGTTTTACATCTTTCTTCCTACTTCGCACCCGTAGGTGGTATCGAAACTTATATTATTAATTTACTCCATAAACTGGAAGAAAATAATATCGAGAATGTGCTCATTCATCGAAAAGCTCACCAAAGAACAGTTCATTCGAATAACAGCAAGGTATATTTTGTACCCACCAATAATCTTGATGAACAGAATAGAGAAAAGATTAGACAGATTGTCTCAGATGAAGCACCGAACATATCATATCTACATGACATTTATGATCCCTATCTCATCAAGTTAGTGAGTGAAATGTGTCCAGCAATTGGTTATGTTCATGTTTTTTATCCTGTTTGTCCCGGACTAGGAAAATTATATAGAAAAGACGATGAAGTATGTCGTAGACCTTTTGGCATTGGTTGCATCCCGATGATTTATCTCAAAGGGTGTGCTAGTGCTCGCAATCCTTCAAGTGTTTACCGTATTATGAATACTGTCAATCAGTTTCTCAATGCTTATCGACAGTTAGACCGGGTTATCGTAGCAAGTCGCTACATGAAGGAATTAATGGTCCAAAATAGCATCTCAGAAGATCGAATTGAAATATTGCCGCCAATTTCAACTTTACCTCAGATACCTAATGATTATAGAAACCATACTGAACAAAAATCAACTAAGGTATTGTTTGTGGGAAGATTGGAGTATGAGAAAGGATTACCATATCTATTGAGAGCCATGGCTGGTGTTAAATCCAATTATGAACTGATCATTGCTGGAGATGGTAGTCTAAAACAAGAATACCTTGAATTAGCTCAAGAACTGGGATTATCAGACAACGTTAAGTTTGTGAATTGGCTTTCAGCGAGTGCGTTAGATAAACTGTATTCCGAATGTGCTGTTACCGTGATGCCAAGCATTATGCCGGAACCATTTGGAATTGTTGGAATCGAATCAATGGCTAATGGAAAACCTGTAATTGCATTTGATGTAGGGGGAATACCGGATTGGCTGATTGATGGATACAATGGGTTTTTGGTACCTGCAAAGGACATCTCGTTTTTATCACAAAAGATAGATTTATTGCTTTCAGATAACGAATTGTCAATACAATTTGGAGAGAATGGGCGAGAATATGTTGAAAACCATTATTCACCTGATGTTCTTACAACTCGATTAATCAATATATTTTCATCTGTTATCATTGGAAAAGCTTGATCTATGCTTATCAGCATAATTATTCCAACATATAATAGAAAAGTCTCACTTTTACGATTGTTAGATAGTTTGGCACATCAGATGATGGACCCCAATAACTTCGAAGTGATCGTAGTTGATGATGGTTCTCTTTCTAGTCCTCTTGATAACGTTATAAGTACATACTCCTTTGCATTGGAATATATTAGGCAGGAAAATAAAGGTGCGACCATTGCGAGAAATAATGGTGCCCAACGGAGCCATGGACAAATTCTGGTATTTGTTGATGATGATGTGACCATCTCTCCAAATACCTTAAAGGCCCTGGCTGATACCTGCAGAAAAAAAACGAGGACAATTGCTTTAGGAACGCTTGTTTCCCGTAATAAAAATATAGAATCAATATATACTCAAATAGCAGTATCGACTGATGATGTTTATTCTTATCGCAGTCAAACCAATGGAAAATACACGAATTTTGTGGAATGTAACACCCAAGTCCTGGCCATGAAGCGCAGCGATTTCTTTGAATTAGAAATGCTCCAAGACCCAACTGGAGGTTGGCCCAATTGGGATGACGTTGATTTTGGGTATCGGGCTCATAAAGCTGGGTTCCAATTTGTTCGTGTAAAGGATGCAAAAGGCGTGCATTGGGATAATTCACTTTCGGATCTCGATAGCACCAGCCTAAGGTGGTATCGAGCCAGCAAATCCGCGGTGCGCTTATTCCAGAAGTATCCAACATTACGATTATCAATACCAATGTATACGGATAAAACTCCTGTCAATTGGCGAGAGGACTCACCCCGGTTAATTGTTCGGAAAGTGACAAGAATCTTTGCCTCTTCAAATCTGGTTATTGACCTGATTAAAACAGTAATTGGCCTGCTAGAAAAGTATCATCCTGAACCGAAGTTGCTCCGACCTTTGTACCGATGGGTTTGTGGCGCCTATATGTACCGGGGATATCACCAAGGGTTGAGAGAGTATGGAAGAGTACCTGAACAGGTGAACATACACTAGATTTCTCTGATCACAACTATATATAAAAAACAGTTTATACACGAGCCATCAACCAAAGATAAATGACTCAGCAAGTGCACAAAGGTTTATATTGATCAATAGGCAGTATCTGCACCATCCTCAGCGATTAATTCAGGTATTTATAGTTTCCGGGGTTTTATTGCTCAGCTTTGCAATTGGACAATTTTTCCCTTCTAACTATCTAATCCTACCTTTACTATTGATCGCTGCCTTTGGTGCCTTCATACTCAATGTTCGATATCCACCAATTGGTCTACTGGCATTGATTGCTGGCGGATTGCTCGTCGATTTTCAAATCGGAACGAGCACAAGTACAAGTATTAATCTTGTCGTCATATTGTTGCCAATGTTTATCGGAATTTGGTTTATCGATATGTTAGTCCGCAAGCGAAGGGTTCATTTCGTATCCTCTCGTACAAATCCACCTCTCGTGGCCCTGGTAATCGTGAGCATACTTGCCTTTGGAATTGGCCAATTGACCTGGTTTTTCTACGCTCGTCAGGCACCAATTCTTAGTCAACTTGGGGGGTTGGCTATTTTTCTCCTATCAGTTGGAGCATTTATATTTTCTGCAAATGTAATTAATAATATTAATTGGTTGAAAAGGTTAACCTGGTTGTTCATTATTGTGGGCACAATTATTGTGCTTTCACGATTGATCCCAATACTTGGGCGGTCTATAAACCATTTACTCCCATCCGGAGCTACAGGAAGTTTGTTCTGGTTATGGATGATCGCCATCGCATTTAGTCAGTTTGTAATCAATCGCGATTTACACGTTGTCTGGAGAATCCTATTATTGGGGCTTATTGTATTATTGCTTTATGAAGATTTGATTCTCGGGTACAGTTGGAAATCGGGATGGATACCAGCAATTGTTGCTATTGGAGTGATTACATGGTTGCAATTTCGAAGGCTTAGGGTTTTACTTACATTGGGAGGCTTGTTAGTAATTTGGTTGATTGTTTCAGATGCAATCCAGTCTGATCAGTATAGTTACATCACCCGGCTTGAAGCTTGGAAAATAATAATAAATGAAATTATTAAAGTTAATCCAATATTTGGACTTGGACCTGCAAATTACCGTTTTTATACGCCACTATTTCCAATAATGGGATATTGGGTTGAATTTAATTCCCACAATACTTATATTGATATATTAGCCCAAATTGGTGTTCTCGGATTAATTGCCTTTCTATGGTTTGCCTGGGAGGTTTGGAGGTTGGGGTGGGGATTACTGAAGACTGTTACGGATAGTTTTTCAAATGCATATGTCAATGGAGCTTTAGGTGGTTTAATCGCCATGTTAGTCGCCGGCATGCTTGGAGATTGGATTATTCCATTTGTCTATAATGTTGGCTTGAAAGGTTTCAGGGCAAGTGTATTGGGTTGGATATTCTTGGGTGGGTTAGTTGTTATCGAACGTGTCACTGCAGCTGAGCGAATGAAAGCCGAGGTTTAATAAAAATGGTCTCCGTTTGCACGAATAGGTAATACCAGACTTTATGCCCGTTCCATTAATCTTAGTCAGCAATTCAGTAAAACCAATTGATACCTATGATTGGGAGGTCGATAACGATATCTCCCCTCGTATCGATTATTTTGAGATTGCCAAGAAAATTGGTGCAAATACTCGCGGATATGAAAATGAAAGTGCTAACTGGTTTAAGCCGATTCGAAATATCGAAAGTCGGTTCAAGATTGATATCGTCGAGGCGCTGAAAACGGCAAGGAGTTTTTCTGAGTTTAGCCTATACTTATCTGCTTCAGAAAAATCTGCGATACCCATATCTTTTCTTATGGCAGCTCTCGGAGAAGACTCCCCGCATATATTGATTGGACATCATTTATCATCGATACCAAAAACACGTTTATACAGGTATTGGAAATTCCGTGAGCACATTAATCACGTTATTTGTGTCAGTAAACCACAGGTGGATTTTGCAATTAATAGAATGAATTTCCCTGAATCTAATGTGGATTTTCTTTTCGATAAGGTGGACCACCAATTTTTCAAACCTCGAAACAATAAAGATGGAGGTTATATAATGGCAGTCGGTCAGGAGCAAAGAGATTATCGAACCTTATTGGATGCGATTGCAGGCACAAAGATTAAATTAATCATTGTTGCTTCCAGCCCCTGGTCAAAATTTTCCCTCGATATTACTGAAAATTCTAACGTCAAATTAGTTACGAATATTCCGTATACAGAGTTAAGAGATTTATATAGAAGCGCAAGAATTGTTGTCGTTCCCTTATTCGAGAATAGTTATGGGGCGGGATTGAATGTATTGCTTGAAGCAATGGCTATGGCCAAACCATTAATTGTCAGTGAAACAACTGGAGTTTGTAATTATATCTTGCAGGAAGAGACTGGGCTTTATGTATCTCCAGGAAATTCTGACGAATTGCGAGAGCAATTATTATTCCTTTGGGAGGATTCCGATAAGCGGAGGCATTTAAGCTCCAATGCCCGGCAAGCTATCCAGGAATATATGAATATTGACATTTATGTCGAGAAAATTGTGGGGATTGTTGAACGATACATATAACGGTGGAGAAGTTGATGCAAATTTCAATAATTATCGTCAATTGGAACACCAGGGAATTATTAGTAGATTGTATTGCATCAATTTACGCATCTCCACCAGAAGGGAAATTTGATATCTGGGTTGTCGATAATTTTTCATCTGATGGTAGCCTCCCAATGATCCGGGAGATTTATCCAAATGTGAAATTTATCGAAAACGATGAGAATGTTGGCTTTGCCAAAGCCAATAATCAAGCACTGCGAAAATCTCAGGGTGATTATGTGTTGCTGCTCAACCCGGATACGGTGGTAAAAGCCAATGCCATCTCCGAGTTGATCCGTTTCCTTGACAACAACCCTGAAGCTGGGATAGCTGGTGCCCGATTGATTAACCCAGATGGAACTTTACAGATATCTGCCTTCCCATTTCCGACGCTTATCCGGGAATTCTGGCGTATGTTTCACTTAGATTCTGTTGTTTGTCTGTCGAATTATCCAATGACAAAGTGGAATAAAGATCAAGCCAGAGAAATCGATACCTTATTAGGCGCATGCATGCTAATTCGCCGGGAAGCAATAAATCAGTTCGGTTTATTTGACGAGGATTATTTCATTTATTCTGAAGAAGTCGATTTGTGCACCCGGCTAAAAGAAGCTGGATGGCGCTTATATTGGGTGCCAGATGCTGTGGTGATTCATTACGGCGGAATAAGTACCCAGCAGGTATCCGAAGAAATGTTTTTGAGATTGTATGAGGGAAAGATATTGTACTTTCGTAAGCATCACTCGAAGCTATCAGTTTTTGTGTATAAGCTGATCCTGATCGCAGCGATTATCACCCGATTGGTACTCACCCCTTTTGCTCTTGTTGAAGAACCTGCTAAACGGGATGAGTACCTTACTTTATCCAACAACTATCGCCGGTTGCTTAAGTCATTACCGGGTTTATAGATTTTATCTAAGAGAATTTGTTGGAAAATAGCTCATTTACTCTTGAATTTCAGAAATAGAGAGAGAAATTATGTCTGAAGGCTTGATGGATCTTAGGAAATTTCAATCTGATAATCAGGTTTATTCCCCATTCCAGGCTGGGGAAAATGTTGAAGTATCGATTGTGATCCCTTTGTATAATGAAAACGCGAATATCCCCGAACTATATTCGCGTCTCGCTAAAATTTTAAGTAGTATAAAAAAGAATTGCGAAATAATATTTATCGATGATGGCAGTACTGATGGGACTTTTGACACCTTGAAAGGTATTCAATGCGATGATAGTCGGGTATGGGTCATTCAGTTAAGGCGAAATTTCGGTCAAGCAGCAGCTTTCTCGGCTGGTTTTGACATGGCCCGGGGAGATGCAATAGTAACTATGGATGGTGATCTTCAAAATGACCCTGATGATATCCCACAGTTGCTAAAAAAACTCGATGAAGGGTATGACATTGTCAGTGGGTGGAGAGTAAATCGAAAAGATCTATTCCTTACCCGCCGAGTGCCTTCAAGAGCTGCTAATGCATTGATTTCATTGGTAACGGGCATCAAGTTGCATGATTATGGTTGTTCATTGAAAGCGTACCGCCAGGAAGTTGTTAAGAACATCAAACTTTATGGAGAATTACATCGCTTTATCCCGGCAATTGCCAGTTGGATGGGAATTAAAGTGGCAGAAATTCCGGTAAAACACAACCCGCGTAGTCATGGGCGTTCTAATTATGGACTCGAGAGGACGATCAAGGTATTCTTGGACTTGATAACGGTTAAATTCCTGTTGAATTATGCGACGCGCCCATTACAAATATTTGGTATGGCAGGGATGATTTCCTTTGTGGTTGGGATGGGATTATCTATTTATTTGACGATCATCAGATTGTTTTTCGGCCAGTCGCTCAGTGACAGGCCAATTCTTCTCCTGGCGATATTGTTGATCATGTTGGGTGTGCAGTTAATTTTGATGGGATTGCTGGGTGAACTCATTGTCCGAACTAACCATGAGTCTCAAGGGAAATCCATTTATGTTGTTAGAGAGATCTTACATTCACCGGAATATGAAAACCATGAAAAAGATGGCTAAAATTTCCGTTTCACGGATATAACTTACTTGCATGAATTGAATGTTGAATAGTAATTCACCCTTTCCAGAAACCGCCGATATCGAAACATCTTCTGAAGCATATGCTCGCAGGTTTAGTGGGCAGATTGGTGAATGGTTTATAAATGTCCAACAAGGCGCATCCTTGAGCATGCTTGCTCCACACAGACGGGCGACTATCTTGGATGTCGGAGGGGGGCATGGACAATTGACAGGCGCATTAATCCGCAATGATCATCCCGTCACTGTTCTCGGAAGTGCTGAGATCTGTAGGGAGCGCATCCAAGATTTGATTGATAACCGGAGATGTTTATTCAAAGTGGGAAATATTTTGGATTTACCCTTTGATGACAAACATTTCGATGTAGTAATTAGTTACCGGCTTCTTGCCCATGTCAATCAATGGCAGGAATTTATATCCGAATTATGCAGGGTTGCAAAAAAAGCAGTGATAATCGATTATCCGGAAATTCGCAGCCTCAATGCCTTTGCTCCTTATTTGTTTGATTATAAGAAAAATGTTGAGGGGAATACACGACCTTATTCAACTTTTCGTGAATCAGACCTCCTGCGAGTTTTCGAATCAATAGGATTTTTTCGGAAAGACAAGTTTCCAGAATTTTTTCTTCCTATGGTTTTTCACCGGAAACTTAATTCATTGGGTATTTCAAAATCTTTAGAAGCCACCTTTAGATTTTTGGGGATGACGAGTTTCTTTGGTTCACCAATCATATTAAAACTAATACCTGAGGGTGACTAATACCAATGAAGGTTCTATTTCTTGCCCCCCAACCATTCTTTGAGGAGCGAGGCACACCAATTGCAGTAGATTTATTATTGAAAGTTTTATCTAAGAGAGGCGAGTATATAGATTTAATTACATACCATCTGGGTAAAAATGTGGAATATGAAAACATAAACCTTCATCGCATAATAAATCTTCCATTTATTCGATCAGTTCCCCCGGGATTTTCGGTGCAGAAGATTATCTGCGATTTTTTTATATTCATCAAGGCTATTTCTTTGGTTTCAAGGAATCGATACAATGTCATCCATGCGGTTGAAGAATCAGTATTTATTGCGTTATTGATAAAAAAAATATGGGGGATTCAATATATATATGACATGGATTCTCGTCTACCTGGACAACTGCTTGATAAATATCCCTTCCTAAAACTATTTACGTCTTTCTTTTTTTCCCTTGAACGTGTCGTTGTGAGAAACGCCATGATTGTTGTGCCTGTTTGTGATTCGCTAGCAGTCGAGATTGAGAAATATGAAACTGACAATGTGGTTGTTCTGCATGATGTATCGCTTGTAGAGAACAGTGTAGGAGAAATGTGCGAGAACCTTAGAGGGCAATTGGATAATGCTGGAACGCTGGTAATGTATGTTGGCAACCTTGAGAGTTATCAAGGAATCGATCTTCTATTGGAGAGTTTTCCATTTGTAATCAAGAAATCAAAATCCATCCGTATAGCGATTATCGGTGGGAAGGATGATCATATTCTCAAGTATAAGAAGAAATCGGAGACTCTCGGCATCAGTTCTCATGTCCAATTTCTTGGACCCAGACCAGTGAAAAATCTGGCGGGTTATTTGTCCGAGGCGGATATCCTTGTGTCACCGAGGATAAATGGGGATAATACTCCAATGAAGATTTTCTCCTTTTTGGGCAGTAGAAAACCCATCATTGCGACAAGATTGAGAACTCACACCCAAGTTCTGGACGATTCGACTGCGGTTTTAGTAGATCCAAATCCAGAATCATTTGCAGAGGGTATGCTTTTGCTTGCGGAGGATGAAAAATTGAGGCAGATGTTGGGAGAAAGAGGAAAGATCCTTGTCGAAGAGAAATACAATTTTGAGAACTTCCAAACTAAAGTTAATAATATTTACGATTCTTTAGCCAGAGAGGATGCTCATTGAAAAATTATTCTGGAAGAGAAAAGAAATATTTTTTGCATCAGTTTTTTTGTTTTACGAATCTGATCACTGGCTGCCGAATTTAAATGATCCGAGATCTCAACCAATTTCAATCCGAAGATTATGATCTGATCATCGTGGGAGGCGGGATCTATGGTGCGGCAATCTGCTGGGAAGCCGTTTCACGTGGTTTGAAGGTCGCTCTTTTCGAGAAATCAGATTTCGGCTCCGCTACTTCTGCAAATAGCTTTAAAATTATTCATGGTGGATTTCGGTATTTGCAGAATAGCGACATCCCACGCTTGAAAGAGTCTGCCAGGGAGCAGAGGGTTTTGATGCATATTGCTCCTCACCTGGTTCACCCAATGCCCGTGTTAGTGCCAATCTATGGGCATGGATTGAGAGGTAAAGAGGCATTTTCGATTGGGCTGAGATTTTTTAATATCATTTGCTCGTCAGAAGATCAATTGGTCGATCCTGAGAAACACATACCCCCTGGTCGGATAATAACGAAAGATGTTTGTGTTGAGCAGTTGCCATCCATAAAGCAAGAAGGATTAATTGGAGGGAGTGTTTTTTTTGATGCTCAGGTCTATAACTCAGAAAGACTCGTTCTTAGTTTTCTGCAATCAGCTTGGCAAAATGAGGCTCATGTTGCAAATTACACAGAGGTTGTTGGATTTTTAGATAAGGATCAACAAATCAAAGGTGTTAAGGTCAAAGATGTGATAAATGGGGATACCTTTGAGGTGACTTCGAGATTAGTTCTACTGGCTTGTGGTCCTTGGAATGAAAAGATACTGCGGTTAATTGGAGGGAAGAAAATTCCACCACCTGCCGGCTTTGCAAAAGCAATTAATCTAATAACCCGCAAATTATTTGATAAATATGCTGTAGGTATTCGCGGGCAGAATAAATATCTTGATGGAAAATATATCCCAAATACGAAGGACAGCTATCTGTTTGTTACTCCGTGGAGAGAATATTCAATTATTGGGACTGCGTATACAAAATATGATCAATCAGCGGATAGCATCGAGGTTAACGAGGAAGATATATCGTTTTTCCTGAACGAGTTTAACCGGGTGTATCCAGCAGGGAAACTATCCCAGAGTGATATATATTTCGCACATGCAGGGCTATTACCAGTATCTAGTAAGAATAGAGATAACCGACGCGTGAATCTATCCAATAAATTCAAGGTCATTGATCATCGAAATGATGGACACGAAGGATTGATTTCGATTGATGGTGTAAAGTATACGACTGCCCGTAATGTTGCTCAGAAAACTATTGACTATATTCTCAGAAATTGGGGATATCAAAATGTCCCATCATCCACTGCGAAAACACGATTATATGGAGGGGTAATTGGGCGCTTTAATGATTACCTCGCTGAAGCAATAAAGAGCAATAATGGAGATCTAAGTGAGGATGAAATTAAGGGATTGATTTATAACTATGGCTCAGCATATCCTCAGGTTTTGGAGTATTTTCATGGTTCATCCAGTGAGAATGAAGACTGGGATCAGGATTATCGATTGCTTGAAGCCAAAATTAGATATGCAGTTGCCAATGAAATGGTTGAGACACTTGGGGATGTTGTTTTTCGTAGGACAGAATTGGGTACAGCTGGAAATCCAGGGGATGCTTCTCTAAGATTCTCTGCACAAGTCATGGCGAAGGAATTAAATTGGAGCCAGGACAGAATTGATAAAGAACTGGAGGGAATTCGAAAAGTTTATAACCCATATAATCTAGCAAATATTGGGCATGATGGAAGCTGATTGGGCAATACGATTATTCGATAAATCGGTTTTGAAACAGCGAAAATTCAAGGAAGTGACCGATCTGCTCGGTCCGACTGATCAACTTCATTGTTTAGATGTCGGGGGTGATAATGGCATCATCAGTTATATGCTGCGTAAGAATGGCGGGGTTTGGAAGAGTGCAGATTTAGATCGTTCAAGCGTTGAATCCATTCGGAAATTGGTCCACACGGAAGTTTATCAAATTGATGGTAATCGCACTCCGTTTAGAGCAAATGAATTTGATCGAGTTGCTATTGTCGATTTTTTGGAACATATCCCGAATGATGATAAATTTATTACGGAGCTTTATCGGATATTGAAACCTGGTGGAGTTTTGGTCATTAATGTGCCAAACGTCAAGGATGGAATTTTAAAAAAAATGCGCATAGCACTTGGTCAAACTGATGAAAAGCATGGTCATCTCAGACCCGGTTACACGCTGACAACTCTTGAGAGATTGTTGGAAAACAAATTTACCTTAGGCAGATCAAAAACCTATTCTAAGTTTTTTTCGGAGCTCATCGATATTTTTGTGGTCGGTTTTGTCACCAGGGTCAAGCAAGGAAGCCATGGGCACTCTAAGAAAGGGCAGATCGTAACCCAGCAAGATTTTCAAGCCTCTGCCTCGATGTTTCGTGTGTATTCATTGGTTTATCCCTTCATCCGATTGTTTTCGATGTTAGATGTATTATTGTTTTTCCGAAGTGGGTATATGCTTATTGTCAGTGCGCGTGTGAAAAAAGATCCCGAATAAGGAATTTAGAATTGTAGAGTCCAGGATGAATGCTAAATCCAATCAACGAATTTTAGTAACGGGTGGAACTGGTTTCACTGGAGCTCGTCTGGTTAGTAGATTAATTTCAAATGGACACGATGTTGTTGTCTTGGATAATAAAAAAGGGATTGTCTATGACGAACTAGTCGATATGGGTGCGGATATAACGAATGGCTCAATCACCGATAAGAATTTAGTTAATCGTTTAGTCGCTGGCTGTGATACTGTCCACCATCTCGCAGCTGCTTTCCGAGAGATCAATGTTCCTAAATCGCTCTACTGGGATGTGAATGTAAACGGTACCCGAAATCTATTAGAAGCAGCTGCGAGGCATAGTGTTGAACGATTTATTTACTGCAGCACCTGTGGGGTGCATGGTGATGTTGAGAATCCACCGGCTGGAGAGGATGCCCCAATAAAGTCTGCTGATTATTACCAATTTACGAAATTTGAGGGGGAAAAGGTAGCACATGAATTTATCAAAAATGGGATGAACATAACCATACTGCGGCCCGCGGCAATCTATGGCCCAGGGGATCCAGAGCGCTGGTTGATGTTATTCAAGCGAGTTTCAGCGGGGCGTTTCTGGATGTTTGGAGATGGGAAAGCCACTTACCATCCACTCTATATCGATAATTTAATAGATGCTTTTGAACTAGCAGCTGAAAAAGATGAAGCCATTAGTCAAACTTATTTAATCGCAGATGAGAATTATTATCAGCTTAATGAATTAGTAATGGAAATTGGTTCCAGCCTTGATATTGATGTTAATATCATTCACCTCCCGTACACCCCTCTCTGGATTGCTGCAGTGATCACAGAGGCGATCTACAAACCTCTCCGTCGTAATCCCCCACTGTTCCGTCGGCGTGCGGACTGGTTTCGGCAAAATAGAGCTTTCGACATATCCAAGGCAAAGGCAGAACTTGGTTTTAATCCGAAGATCGATTTCCAGACGGGTGTTGAAAGAACCGCCAGGTGGTATCTGGAACACGGTTATCTAAGTTAGAATTGTTCATACTCTGGGAATATACTATCGGGTTATGGTTCGGCTTGTTCGGAGAATAGTCTAATATGGCAGAACTTGAGAATGAACAAGGACCAGGCTTGCACAAGAGCCTATTTGCCAAAGAGTCAAATCTTGATAAGTACCGCAGATTAGTGATTGGTGATCAAAGCTGGCTGAAGATAATCTATTTTGAATTGGTAATCCTTATCTTCAGCCTGATTCCTGGTGCTCTGGGATTAGTTACCCGAAAATATCTTTATCGTCCGCTATTTAATAGGGTTGGCAGGAACGTAATTTTTGGGCGGAACCTATCTTTACGACATCCACACAAAATCGTGATAGGAAATAATGTGATCCTTGATGATGAATGCCTTCTTGACGCAAAAGGGGATTCAAATGTTGGCATCACGATTGGGGACTATGTGAGTATTGGCAGATTATCATCACTTGTGTGTAAAAACGGAGATATTGAGATAGGTTCGCATGTGAACATTGGCACCATGGTGAAATTAGTCGTTGCCGATCAAGGGGTAATTGAGATTGGATCGAATATTGATGTTGGCTCTAACTGCCATTTCTCTGGAGGAAGCTATGATTATTCTCAATTGGATATCTTGCCTTCGACTAATAGGAATCCAACTAAAGGGATATTTGTAGAAGATTACGCCTGGGTCGGAGCTGGGGTTATTGTCTTGGATGGAGTTCGTATTGGATCGAGGAGTATCGTGGGCGCAGGTGCAGTGGTGATCAAGGATATCCCCCAAAAAACAATAGCATTTGGGGTTCCTGCAGAGGTAAGAAAAGATAGATAATTCAAAATGACTGGAAACAACAATGAATAGCAAGATTCAATTTATCCTGAAGATGTTTGTTTCCTTTGCCTTGATTATTTATTTGCTCTCGAGAACCGATTACACCGCCATATACAAATCCCTGATCTCGGCGGATCCTTTTTATTTACTTCTGGCACTTTCCACACTATTTTTGGGAAAATTATTAACAGGTTACCGATGGCAGTTGTTGTTAATGGCTCAAGATATAAAAATCCCCTTAAAATCTCTGATCACCTCTCTTTATGTTGGCCAATTTTTCAATAGTTTTCTCCCTACCACCATCGGAGGAGATGCGATCCGCGCGTATGATACTGCTGAAGCGAGTAAAGAACCTGCTAAATCTGTGACAACAGTTTTTATGGACAGATTTATCGGTGTACTTGCACTTGTCTTACTGGCTATTTTGGCTCTTATAGTTGCCTTTTTTATGGGAGATGATGTCTTTTTTTACCTGATCCCAGTTCTGAGTGTGTTTCTCCTATGCTTAATAGGATTAGTGATTGTGCTCAATGATTTACTCTTTGAATTGATCGCCAAAGGTTTACGGAGAATAAATTTAAAACGAATTGCTGATCAATTGGAAAAGATCTATAGGTCAATTCAGGAAATGAAAGTCGACCCAAAAACACTTTTGTATGCTTTCGCGATATCTTTATTGTTACAAATCAATGTAGTGATTTTCTATTATTTTATCTCCCTCGGATTAGGTTTAGAAGTCCCTATTCTTTATTATTTCATTATTGTTCCCGTTGCCTTGACGATTCTAATCGTCCCCATTTCTATCAATGGTATCGGTCTCAGGGAGGGAGTATTTGTTTTCTTGCTCGCTGGAATCGGAGTTTCACCCTCTGATGCCATCGCGCTATCATTATTGTCATTTTTTTTGATGCTCACTCAAGCAGGTATAGGAGGGATTGTTTTCGCATTTCGGGGAGTTAGAATCAGTGAATTTACAACAGAACAACCAGGTTGAGTTTTAATTTCAACTGACTGCATAAAAATCCTAATTGTCCGAAGTTGTCGCCGAGCTGGCTGAAACGGCTTGATAAAAACTGGGGCAATTGCTCGCCTTTCTGAACGCAGCAACATTTTTGTGGTTATTAATTCAATCAATTTTCCTGAGGGATAAATTGCCTTCTCCAATAGTTCATACAACACTGGGATATATTATTTATCTGTTGTTCCGAATGCGTGTCCCAAACCAATTCAATAAAAAACATGGGTTATTGCCTCTGCTCTTGATTATCACAGTAGGGATATCTTTGTTGCCTGATCTCGATTCTGTAGCAGGGATTCTGGCGGGAGATTTTGGTCGATATCATAATAATTTTACTCATTCATTGTTTGTGGGTATTGGTGTTGCAATCATTTTCGCTAGTTCAGTCTGGCTGGTAATGAAAAAAAAATTCTGGGTGTGGTTTGTGATATGTTTTCTTGGATATTCTCTGCATATCTTGATGGATTTTCTTACTTTTGGGGGAAGAGGTGTCATGCTGTTTTGGCCTCTGTCGCTCGAGAGGTTTGAGTCGCCTGTGAAAATCTTTTATGGAGTTCGATGGTCGCAGGGTGTCATGAGTCCAGTCCATCTCAACACCATTATTAATGAGGTTGTATTCGTTTTATTCGTGGGGATAATATTGCTGATTGTAGAGAAAAGGAGAACAATAACAAACAACAAAGAAATATCCAACTCATGGGAGTAAATTCGAATCAGGTGCGAATTGATCTGTCATGTGAGCTCGATCTTCAAATCTCCAACCAAAGAGGCGCCGTCTGCGAAAGAGTGCCACTTGTTTAAAAAAATTCAATTAGAGCAAGATTTGCGGGGCAATTGTTTCACTCAAATCATGGCTGGGGAATGGATTCCATCGAAGGCGATCAGCTGGTTGGGTGTTGCACCTTATCAGCATTATGAACCGCGGGACGTCCATACTTAGATCGAGCTATTGGTAAGCAATAAGCAATTCTTGTACCAATGAACCATTCTTGCGTGGATATCAAGAAACAGGTCTGCCTGTAACCAGCAGATGAATTGACAGGGTAAATCTACCTATTGAATATATCTGCTTGTGTAATCAAATTAGATCCTCATTGATAGATTGACATATCCGTTACATCCAAGAGGTCAAATACCATTGATTAACCCCACGACTGCCAATCAAAATATAATAAATCGTTCCTTTGAAAAGATCGATAACAACACCACCCTTCAATACATCCTTTTAATAGGGATCTTGTTGCTTGCAGCAGTGCTTCGCTTATACAAGATCAGTGAATGGGGATTTTGGATCGATGAGATATATACGATTAATCGTGCAGTTGGTGATCTGGGATCCATTTTGATTCCGGTATCTATAAGACTGATCAGCATACCATTGAGGATCCTGGGTATTGATGAGTTCAGTGCAAGGTTAGTCCCTGGCATTATTGGCATCCTCACAATCCCGATATTCTTTTTTCCAATTCGCAAACTAACGGGTGGTACGACGGCGCTGCTGGCGGTATTGTTACTGGCACTATCACCCTGGCATATTTACTGGTCACAGAACGCTCGCTACTATTCAGCATTAATGTTGTTTTATGGATTGGCTGCTCTTTGTTTATTTATCTGGTTGGAGAGTAAAAATCCATGGTATTTGATTTTTTCAATGGCATTGATTGGCTTGGCCATGCTAGAACGCGGAACCACCCTTTTCATTTTTCCTGTTTTCGTTGTCTATATCATCGCTTTGTTAATTCTGCCTATTGAGAGACCTCCTGGATTGCGTTGGCGAAACCTTGCCTTATTCCTGGTTCCGATGTTGATACTGGGAATACTCGTGGTTTATTTAACAGGGAATATATCTTCCTTCTTCACAAAGATATACGGTTACCAGCAAAATCCGGTACGCCTTTTCCTTTCTGTGGTTTATGATATTGGTTTGCCATTGTTTCTCCTGGCCATACTAGGTGGGGTTTATTCGTTATTTCAAAAGAGCCGTTTAGGACTATTCTTGTTAATCGGGGCCTTAGTGCCTTTATTAATCTTGGTGATCATCGCTCCTTTTGCACAAGCAATTTCACGTTATGTCTTCCAAACGCTGCCCATCTGGATCATACTCGGGGCTATCGCCATAAAAGCAATGATTGACAATGCTTCTGGATATGGGAAATTCTTAGCCTTAGGATTTGCCTTGTTGCTGGTCGCCGATTCCTTCAGCCAGGATGTTTTGTACTACAGCTATCAAAATGGCAATCGTGAGGATTTCAAGGGCGCTTTTGAGATAGTAGCTCAGGGTAAATATCCCAGCGATTTGATTGTCTCAGGTCGACCGAAAATTGGTAGATATTATCTCGATGAACCTGTTATCAATGCTTCTAATGTGAAGATCGACGAGATTATCAATATGAATAACCGCGTGTGGTTTGTTGTTGATAATCGATCAGGATTTCCGCCAAGTTTGCAGGAATGGATTGAGACGAACAGTAATTTAGTTGGTGTTCGGGATGTTTATATCCCTGGAAAATTAATGATGATGCGTGTGTATTTATATCAACCTGGAGAGCCTTAAGCCTATCCTGATAAATACCATTCAATGCACATCCTGTTCTTGACTCAAATTGTTCCCTATCCACCAGATGCAGGTCCCAAGGTAAAGACCTGGAATGTGATTCGTTATTTAGTCGGATTGGGTCATCAGGTAACCTTAACCACCTTTGTGCGTTCTGAAGAAGAAGAACACCTTGAAGTACTTAAGCAGCTGTGTGACCAGGTTTATTCTGTACCTCTACAGCGATCAAGATTAAAGGATCTTGGTTACTTTTTCCGGTCTATAATCACAGGCAGACCATTTTTGATCGAACGTGATGATCTTCAGGAAATGAGAAACCTGGTTGAGAAATTGCTAAAGACCCAAACCATTGATGTCATTCATGCCGACCAGTTGACCATGACGCAATATGGGCTTCCTCAAGATAGACATGATGTGTTTGGGGGAACGAATCATAATCGTGCATTGGAAAGAAAGAACCAGTCTGACAGGCCATTTCTCATTTTCGACGCGCATAATGCAGTTTGGACCATACTTGAACGGATGTCAGATCATGTCCCCTGGTATATGAGACCACTGGCAGCCATCGAGGCTAGAAAAGTCAAAAAATATGAGGGAGAAATTGTCACAGAATCCGATCACACTTTTGCAGTCACAGAAATCGACCGCACCTCTTTGTTATCTGCAGCTGATTCAGTATCAAACGAAAATCTTTCAAGGGATAAGGTCGTTTCAGTCGTCCCTATTGCAGTTGATACCAATGAGATAAAACCGGTTCGATTGATAGACACCTCATACTCCATCTTGACTCTCGGATCACTTCATTATCCTCCAAATGCAGATGGTATCAGGTGGTTTTTCCAAGAGGTATTCCCAATAGTCAAGGAGAATATTCCAGAAGCGCAATTAACCATAATTGGCAAGAATCCCCCACGTGATTTTATTAGATTTGCAGAAAAAAACTCTGAGTTCGTCACTGTGACTGGCTATGTCCCGGATCTAGAACCCTATTTTCAGCAGGCCGCGGTATTAGCTGTTCCAGTCAGAGCGGGCGGTGGGATGCGAGTGCGAATCCTCGAAGCTTTAGCATATGGAGAAGCAGTTGTGACAACAACCATTGGGCTTGAGGGGATTGATGCAAAACCCGGAAAAGAAGTTCTTGTGGCTGATTCACCCAAAGACTTTGCAGGAGCAGTGATGAGACTGTTGGAGGATTTTGAGCTAAGAAAAGAGCTGGCCCGGAACGGCCGTCGTCTGGTGGAGAGAAGTTATGACTGGCGGGTGGTTTTTAAGCATATCGATGATATTTACCAGGGGATTGAACTAGCTGAACAGAGGGATTCACCCTTTGATGAGTAATCGAGATCGAAATATCTTAATTGCGATCATAACCATCTCTGTGACAGTGCGGGTAATCGCTGCTTTATATCTGGGAAATCGAGTTGAAATACTTCCAGGGATCTACGATCAGATTTCATACCACACACTTTCTTTGCGTATTATTGGAGGTCATGGATTAACATTCGGGGAATATTGGTGGCCTGCCACCCAGGCGGATGCGCCAACAGCTCACTGGAGTTATTTGTATCTCGGATATTTATCAGCAATTTATAAAATCGTTGGAGTAAACCCCTTGGTGGCTCGCCTTATCCAGGCGATCATCGTAGGGGTTTTGCAGCCTTATTTGGCTTTCTTGATTGGTCGTCGGGTTTTTAATCAAACGGTCGGTTTAGCATCCGCAGCGCTCACCGCAATATATGGGTATTTCATTTACTATGCCGCCGCGTTGATGACGGAATCCTTCTACATCGTTGCGATCATGGTGAGCCTATATTTAGCGATTCTGCTCACCGATTTGGGAAGTGCTTCTGAAAGCAAGCCCGGTATTGGACGGAAAATAAAATGGGGCCTCGCTCTTGGGATAGTTCTCGGGATCGCGATTCTATTGAGACAGTTATTCTTGCTTTTTATCCCATTCTTGTTTTTCTGGGTGTTGTGGAGGGCCGGGAAAAATCAATTCGGTACCCTTGTCGTAAGCGGGGTGGTGATACTCATAATGATGCTCCCCTTTACAATTTTTAACTATATACGCTTCAACCGTTTTGTCTTACTCAACACGAATGCTGGATTTGCTTTTTTCTGGGGAAATCATCCAATCTATGGAAACCATTTTGAACCCATCCTGCCAGACGATATGGGTAGTTATCAGGATTTGATTCCTGAGAATATCCGGGATCTTGATGAAGCTGCTCTGGATCAAGAATTATTAATCCGAGGTGTTCGATTTGTGCTCGATGATCCAATTCGATACCTCCGCTTATCGGTAAGCAGAATTCCGCCGTATATTAAATTTTGGCCTTCAAGCGAGTCCAGTCTCGTCAGTAATATTGTCAGAGTAGGGAGTTTCGGAATATTGTTACCCTTTATTCTGTATGGGCTGGTTTTATCATTTGTTCGCCGGACAAAACCATTATCTAAGCAACCTTTGAGCTTGCTCTATCTATACATTGCTGTCTATTCGGCGATACATGTGTTGTCATGGACGTTGATCCGCTACCGCTTACCCGTGGATGCAATCCTGGTCATTTTTGCAGGCTTTGGCATGATAGATTTGATCAGCAGGATACCAAAAGCACGCGTTTGGCTGCAGCTACCAGCATAACTCCTGTAAAATTATCGTATTCGTCTCGTTTATTTTTATTAGGAAGTCCGAACATTTCCGGACCAGATCAGATAATTATTTATGATAATTGGAATCTCTGGATAAAAGGGGATAGTTAGAATGTGCTCAGCATATCCATGATGAAAACTGATATTCAAGTGGATGGACTCAGCTTCAATCTGTAGTTCTAATCTCACACAAGTAAAATAAAAGGAAAGGTCAAAATCACATGAATATAAAAAAGGGTTTCATCCTAGTAACGGGTATTTCAATGCTGTTTGTACTGATTACAAGCGTTGGAATACGGAATTTTCCAGCCCAGGCGGCTGAAGAATCACTTACCGGACTGGAGAGTTTCACCCCGGAACAGGGATTACTGGCACCCGCGAATACACAAGATGCAGTTGGAATGAGAGCTTTTTGGCATTTCGATGATGATCCCGCGACGATGACCTTTGCGGATGAGATCGAAAATCCGGCGTTCAACAATGGCGTTTGTGTTGATCTTAAATGCCCTACATCAACCACCAGCGGGGTAGTTGATTCCGCCTTTATCTTTGATGGAAATGACGAAATTAATGTGGTGGACACATCTGGCTTAGATTTCACTGTTGGCGGTGATATGTCAATCGAGACCTGGGTCAAGACCACCCAGGATTGCAGCTCTCGAGTCGTCTTCGTCGGACGGTATGAGGGAATTGGGTCCGCGGCCTGGTGGCTTGGATGTGTTGAGAATAATAAAGCCGCCTTTCATATGCGAGATTCTGATGGCATAGAATTCACTGTCAGCGGTACATCAACAATCAATGATGGGGAATGGCACCATATTGTTGGCACACGTGATGGCGCAGCAAATGTTAATAAGATATATGTTGATGGTAAATTGGAGAATTCTGGCACTCCTGCTTTCACCGGTAAACTGACGTTTACTGATAAAGATGTGACCATTGGATATTTTGCCCCGCATCCTTATTACTGGTTGGATGGCGCCCTTGATGAGATGGCATTATACGATCAAGCCTTATTCTTCCAAGATGCGGCGGAGAACATTTATCTGCCCATTCTTTTGAAAAACCATTAGAGATATTTGGATAATCCTAATTTCGACAAAATCTAAAATCTCGCAGATCAATTACTTTAACGATAAAAGAATTAAACAAGGCTCGCCGGGTATACTACCTTGAATTCCGGGTGGGCCTGATTGGATTTCTCCTCATCGTTGATAATTCCATAAAGGATTAACCTTGAAAATAGGGATTATCCGCGGATATTAATCTAGAGCGCCTCTTATGGTGTTTAACGAATTCAAGGATGATTTCGAGATTGAAATGGAGGATCATTGAATTGATTTTTAAAAGGACATTCAGAGTCTTCATTGCAATAACGGTTGCATTAGGATTATTGCTGATTCTTAATACGCAGGCTGGATTTGCACAATCAAATATGCAGGGGGATGGGGGACGTCTTGTCGATGGGGGGCAACTATTTGAGGAGCTTGAGCAAAACGAGATTTTCTTGGAAGATCTCGAAAATTCTTTGGAATATCCAGGTGTTCCACCAAGACGTATAACGCAAACATCCGGAGATTCGCTGCCGCCAATCCGCATCATGCCCCTGGGAGATTCAATCACCAAGGGTTATGGTACTTGTTCTGACCCTGGTATTGATTTGGACTGTATCGGATATCGGGAAGACCTGTGGAACTCGCTGACTGATAATGGATACTCCATCGATTTTGTCGGTAGTCTAGGAGCAGCTTATCAATACCAATACAGCTATGATAACGATCACGAAGGTCATGGTGGAAAAAAATCGGTTTGGATCAAGGATCGTGTTTATGGCCCGAGTGATAATTTTCTCCTCAATAATCCGGCGGATTTTGTGCTCCTGCATATTGGCACAAATGATTTTAGTGGCTCACCACCTTTGAGTGATCCCAATGATGTCGCCGCAGAAGTCAGCCAGATTCTGGATAAAATCGATGCTTATGAGAGTGGTGAGGGGAAAGAAGTATGGGTTATTCTGGCCAAAATTATTAGACGGATCGATTCGGCCGAGAAAGAGCAAAGCATCATAAATTTCAATCTGGCTCTTCAAACTATGGCCGATAACCGCATCGCTGGGGGTGATAAGATTGTCGTGGTCGATATGGAAGCTGCACTCATTTATCCAGATGATCTTGGTGATGATCTTCATCCCAATCCCACAGGCTATTTAAAAATGGCAAATGTATGGTTTGCTGCCTTGGCGCAGTTGATCAACTTGCCACCAGCGATCATCGAACCTGGTGATCAATTTTCAATCCAGGGACAACAATTATCTTTGCAGATACAGGCGACTGATCAAGATAATGACGATCTGGTGTTCAGCGCAACTGGATTGCCTGCAGGTTTGTCAATAGATCAGACCACCGGCGAGATTCATGGAACGATTATGAATAATGTTCTGTCCGGATCTGAATACCTGGTGACAATAATCGCTGATGACCAGGAGGGATTTCCGGATACCGATCCCTACAATAAAGATCAGGTAACCTTTACCTGGAAAATCAACTATACGGTTGGGCTGCCGTTCATTGTCAAATGATATCGATGGTTTATGATCGATATTTGGTTTGCCTGTATTACCTGAATGTGATCCAATCTTAGCTGATTACTTTCACATGTACCCTTCTTTCTCACTCAAGGCATAACTTCAGACCGTGGTAGATCGTGGTTGATACTCTTCCTCATGCTTCTCCGGAACAATGCTCGAGAAGCACTATTCCCAGAAGAAAGATTAACACTCGTTGAATATACTTTTCTTCGTTCCTTATGTCCCAAATAAAATCCGTGTACGGCCGTACAACTGGATCCGGTATCTGGCGCAGCTAGGTCACCAGATAACATTATTGACCATTTGGACGAGCGAGGAAGACCGGCTGGCACTGGAAGAATTAGACAAATATTGCCATCGAATAATACCGGTAAATCTACCCATATGGCATTCTCTTTATAATTGCCTGACAGCGTTACCAACGAAAGAGCCATTGCAGGCAGCCTATTCCTGGGATCCAAACTTAGCTGAAGAACTCTACAAATTAGCAACCCAGACAAATGGTCCAAGGGCTTATGATATAGTCCATGTAGAACATTTGCGAGGGGCAAGATATGGGATTGATTTAATTTCAAGGTCGGTGAATCGAATCTCTCCATTACCGATTATTTGGGACAGCGTGGATTCGATCAGTTTACTTTTTCGCCAGGCGATGGTGCAAAGTAAAAGCTTTCTAAGCCGTGGCTTGACACGTTTTGAATTAGGTCGTACAGAGCGATATGAAGGCTGGCTGGTTGACCAATTCGACCAAGTATTGGTCACCTCCGATGAGGATAAGCTAGCCCTGTTATCACTTCGAACTCGGGAGGGGAGAACACCTGGAGTTGAAGTGCTGCCAAATGGCGTTGATCTGGGATATTTCTCGCCAGCTGAAAATGGCGAAAGAGATCACCAGACAGTCGTACTAAGTGGAAAGATGAGTTACCATGCCAATATATCCATGGTGATGGGATTTATTGAGGATATCATGCCTCTCGTTTGGGAAAAACGACCGGACGTGAAGGTTTGGTTAGTTGGAAAGGATCCATCCCCAAGAGTGCTGGCGTATGCTCAATATCCAAATGTTCAAGTTACCGGCACAGTGGATGATATGCGTCCTTACCTGACAAAAGCTACTTTGTCGGTGGCACCAATCTCCTATGGGGTAGGTATTCAAAATAAAGTTTTGGAGGCTATGGCCTGTGCCACACCAGTTATCGCATCGCAACAGGCAGTCTCCGCATTAGGTGTTGAAGCTGGAAAAGAAATCGTCGTTGCGGATGATTCGCTCGATTTCGCCAATAAAGTGATCTCCTTATTGGACGAGCGAGAGCGGCGAGAAAGCGTTGGGAGAGCTGGTCGGCAATTTGTGGAGAGGAACCATGACTGGGCTGTCCTTGCCGGTCGCCTTGAAGAAGTTTATGCTCAATCACTCAATAAGCAATTGACTAGGAACATTCGAGGTGATTTCGAAAAACCGTAACCTGGTAAATTTATGGGAATTATGAAGGAATAATTTTCTATGGAATTGAAAAAATATATCATACCTCTTCGCAGATGGTGGTGGTTGCTGGTGGCGGCGACCATGTTGGCAGCTGTTTCTAGTTATCTGGCCACATTGAGGCAGCCCCCAATTTATCAAACCTTGACAACCTTGATGATTGGTCAGGTAATTACTGATCCAAATCCAACCGGTACTCAATTTACTTTAAGCCGCCAACTGGCGGAGAATTACGCTGAAATTGCCAACCGCGAACCTGTCCGCATTGCCACAAAGGAAGCATTGGGATTAACCTGGTTGCCAGATTACCGAGCTATTGCTCTTCCGAATGGTCAATTCATTGAGATCGTGGTGACTGATACGAATCAAGAACGAGCGCAAGCGGTTGCTACCGAATTGGCAAGACAACTTATCTTGCGCAGCCCCACTGGAAGTCAATCGGATGAACAAGACCGCCAGGCATTTATCCAAACTCAATTAGATAATCTTCAACAGCAGATTACGGAGACAGAGAGTGAAATCCAGAATTTACGCGAGGAATTGGGAGAGATGGACAGTGCTCGCCAGATCGCAGATACCCGATTTCAAATCACTGCTTTGGAAGCGAAATTAGCTGATCTACAATCGATATATTCTGGGTTACTCTCCAATTCTCAAGGGGGCGCGGTCAATACCATCAGCGTTATTGAAAAAGCTTATCTGCCAAAACAGCCAATTGGACCCAATAAAATGCTCACGGTTTTACTCTCAGCAGCAGTCGGTCTATCCCTTGGAGTTCTGGCGGCTTACATACTTGAGTATATGGATGACACGGTCAAGAGTCCAGAAGAAGTAGCAGAGTTAACAGATGCACCCATCATTGGGTATCTATCCGAGCAGAACATTAAGGATGTTGGTGCACTTTACGTGGCTGAAAATCCACGACACCCAAGTGTTGAGGAAATCCGTACTTTAAGAGTAAATCTTGAATTTGCTGGTGTCGACCAACCCCTCAAGACGATTTTGGTTAGCAGCACAGACGTGGAGGTAGGGAAGACTTCTGTGGCCGCCAACCTGGCTGTTGCTATGTCTCAAGCTGAGAAAGATGTGATCCTTCTAGATGGTGACCTGAGAAGACCTAATGTGCATAATTATTATGGATTTCCAAATGATATTGGGTTAAGCGATGTATTTCGCGACGAATTCAGTATTGATCAAGTTACAAAAAATTGGCCCGGTGGCTCAGTCTCCGTTATTCCAGCTGGTAACCCACCTCCGAATCCATCAGAGCTTCTAGGGTCGAGGAAAATGAGTCAGATCCTAGAAGTTTTAGAAAGAAGCGCTGATATTGTGATTATTGATGGTCCACCATTCATTGTTGCTGATGCCCAAGTTCTGGCATCTAAAGTCAACGGTGTTTTGCTGATTATCCAGCTGGGGCATACCCGTGCACCTGCGATTAAAGCCATGATGGAGAAAATCAACCGTTCTGGTGCAAAAATTGTTGGAGTTGCCCTAAACCGCCTGCCTGCCAGGAGTGTTGGGTATTACACTGGAAACCCGAATTATTCTTCGTATTACAACGATGAAGTTGAAAGTTTGCAAGGAACAGATCAACAACGAGGTTGGCGTGAAAGACTATCCTTCTGGCCATTCAATCGCCAAGCCAAATCCGGATCAGGTTCAGGCAGCCGCAGAGTGTTTGATGAGATTGATATTGTTGAAGAGGAAAGTGACGGATTCGGCTGGCGTGAGTAAGGGGTAATCGGTGGGCAAAATCAATTCCACTCTATATGTTGATTTGAAGAAACCGGACTTTGATATACAAGGATTGATATGAAAATACCAGGTAATGAATAGAAGAAGTGGTAGAACATAAAACTAGTTTGTGAAAAACAAGATCCAAAAAGGGGCTGTCCTGGAAATGAGGCAGCCCTTTTGCATTTTAAATTATTGAAATTTGCTACTCAGAAGCGGTTTTTACTTTATGCTTTAAAGTGCGCGAGAGTATTTGATCCAATTCCGGATCGGCGTTGGTTGATTTGCCCTTGGTCTGTATATCATCTTCAACTACTCCTGATTGCGTTTTTTCCATCGCCTCTCTGAGAGCCATCTCCATGGCTGTAGGAATGGCTTCTTCTTTTTCTTCAGGAGCCTTGGCTGGGATTGACTTACTTTTTTTCTTTTTGACAGGTTTCTCTTCAGGGATGGGTTTATCTTCCAAAGCCTTCATACTGAGTTTGATCTGTTTCTTACGCCGGTTTACTTCCAAGACCTTTACTTCAACTTCATCACCTTCCTGGACTGCTTGTTTTGGGTCTTTGATGTATTCGTGTGTGATCTCGCTGATATGAACCAACCCGGGGCGTTCAGCACCGATTTCAACAAAAACCCCGAATTTCTCGATTCGGGTGATCTTTCCTTTAATAACCATCCCTCTTTCGATCTCTCGCCATTCGAGGGGCAAAGGTTCGATCATGGTTAATTCGAGACGGTCTCTTTTGGGTTCAATCCGTTTAACCCACACATCTACCTTTTGACCAACCTGGACTACATCTTCAACCCTGTTTACAGGATCTTTCTGCAATTGTGAGATATGGACGACACCAGGCATCTCAAGCCCGATATCTACAACCGCACCAGCGAGTGAGGTTTTAACAACTGTGCCTGTGAACTGCATCTTTCGCTTCACATCCGTAATCTCAGTGATCTCCGCGTTTTCAGGGGTCGCTACAACATTCGCTTCCATAGCGCACGCTCCAATACTAAATTTTCTAACACATTCGCCAAGTGATTGACGATATTTTCGCTAGAATGGAATTGTGGGATGTTGTGGGGGCAACACCCGCAATTGAGTATTATACATGGCGAGTTAATAAAAGTCAAAACAAAGAAAATTAATATTCGTTTAGTTTTGAGAATTATTGATCTTTATAAGTTAATAAGACGTTGAATAATTTCAATAATTCATCCGACCAGTTGGGGATTGATTTAAAAGGCATCCACAGAGCAGTTTTTCCGATTCTCACCCGTTGACCAAGGTCGGGAAGGTCTGCAGGCAGCTGCTCATCTCGGAAGCGTAAAACTATTTGGTTGTTTTCAACATTGACGCTGACAATATCAGTTATCTCTGCCAGCAGCTTGATTTTCAATTGGAACAGTAGATTACGAACTGGCTTTGAGGGGATACCAAACCTATCTGTGAACTCTTCGAATATGGCATCTATCTCCGCCAGAGATCGAAGATCGGCGATCCGACGATATAGACGAAGACGCATATTTTTGTCGGGGACGTATTCGGAAGGAATATTTGCGTTGATTGGCAGGTCAACACTGACCAGTGGCCGCAGGGTATCCAAGGTAGTGATAGCTGGGCCTGCAGGGAGATCACGCTCCTTTCGTAAATGTGTAACCGCTTCTGTGAGTAGTCGGGTATAAAGGTGGAAACCCACAGCCGCGATATGTCCGTGCTGGCGTGTGCCCAAGATGTCACCTGCACCGCGGATTTCCAAATCGCGCATGGCAATTGAAAATCCAGCTCCTAGTTGAATGTTTTCAGCGATGGTTTCTAATCTCTGGCGGCCATCCTGGGTCGGATTTTTCCGGCGATGTTTGAAGAAATAGGCATAAGCGCGTTGAGCTCCACGACCCACTCGCCCCCTCAACTGGTAGAGTTGGGATAGGCCGAATGTGTCAGCGCGATCAACGATCAAGGTGTTGGCATTGGGAATATCAAGCCCTGATTCAATAATAGAGGTGCTCAAGAGGACATCGATTGCGCCAGCTGAGAATTGTTCCATTCTTTTGGACAGTTTCTTTTCATCCATCTGGCCATGGACAATGGCGATCTGTGCTTCCGGGACGATCTTGTCCAGATGGCTGCGCATAGCCGATATGGTCTGGACCCGGTTATGGACAAAGAAAACCTGACCGCCTCTTTCCAGCTCCCGCAGAATTGCCTGACGTACCAAACGGGGAGAATATGAACCGACATGGGTGATGATCGGTAAGCGCTCTTCAGGAGGGGTATTGATGGTTGAAATGTCACGTACACCGGTCAATGCCATATACAATGTTCGCGGGATGGGTGTCGCTGTAAGGGTTAGTACATCGACCTCCGTGCGTAATTGCTTGAGATGTTCCTTATGAGTTACGCCAAAGCGTTGCTCTTCATCAATGATCAGTAAGCCGAGATCTTTGAATTCGATATCAGATTGGAGCAGTCGGTGCGTCCCGATTATGATGTCTAAACTGCCGAGCGCCAGGCGGAAAAGGATATCTCGCTGCTGTTGGGGAGAACGAAAGCGGGAGAGCATTTCGACTTCGACTGGAAAAGCCGCCAGACGCTCTCGAAAGGTATTGAAGTGTTGCTGAGCTAGTATGGTTGTAGGTACCAACATGGCAACCTGTTTGTCATCCATAACCGCCTTAAAGGCTGCTCTCAATGCTACTTCTGTCTTTCCATACCCAACATCACCACAAATCAAGCGGTCCATCGGTTGCGTGCTTTCCATGTCCTGCTTCACATCAGCTAAGACGCGGACCTGATCTTCTGTCTCAATATAGGGGAAGCTGGCTTCCAGTTCACTTTGCCAGGGATCATCTTCTGAAAAGGCATAACCCTCGATGATTTGCCGCTTAGCATATAAATTTAGCAGGTCCTCAGCTACTTCTTCAACGGCTTCTTTTACCCGTTTCTTTAAATTACGCCACTCGATGCCGCCTAAACGACTGGGAGAAGGAGAGCGTTTATCAGAACCGATATAACGTGTCACCCGGTCGGCCTGGTGAACAGGGACAAATAATTGATCACCTTCAGCGTATTCAACAGTTAGATAATCTCTTTCGATCCCATCCACAGATCGCGCGACAAGACCGAGGAATCGGCCGACTCCATGATCAATGTGCACGACCCAATTACCCACTTCTAAGTCTGAGTATGCGGCTTCTGGGGCTTCTGCCAGAGCTCGATGGCGTTTGCGTGGACCGGGACGTCGCCAGCCAAAAATTTCTCCGTCAGTGAGTAGTTGTAAAGGTGGGCATAGGGGTTGGGTGAAAATCCAGCCTTCTGCCAGACTACCTTCAATGAAAACAGGAGGCAGTGTGTTTTCCTCACCTTGCACAGATAGTTCTGACCACAGTTCGTTCAACCGGACTGCTTGACGAGAGACAACCACGATTCTGTCTCCCGCCAGATAGCGCTGTGATAGGTTATCCAGCAAAGTTTTCAACCGGCCTCCAAAGCGCGGCCCAGAGGAAAATCGTTGGGCAAATGAAGTGGCTTCAAGCATAGCCGAGGGACCTAACTCAACAGTAGGATGGGTAGAAAGGGAGTCTTGAAGTTCAGTCAAAGTCAAGTAAGGGATCGGAAAATTTTCAGATAATGATTGTTTTGCAATGCGATCGGCTCGCATTTCGACTGCTTGTTCTTCGATCTCAAGGATGGTGTCGTTTATGTCCTCGATATGGTCTATCAATACCATTGCTTTGCGAGGTAAGTAATCAAGGAGGCTGGCAGTAGAAGTGTGGAGCTGGGGGATGTGAAACTCAGTATATGGATCTGATTCTGGTCGAGTATTGTCATGCAGGTGGTCTGAGAGAATGAATTCCTTGGCTGGAGAAACCAGCAATATATCCACCTGTTTCATAGATCGTTGTGTTGCAGGATCAAACTGCCGCATGCTATCAATTTCATCACCAAAGAAATCTAATCGCACAGGATTCGCTTCAGATGGCGGCCAGAGATCGATAATTCCTCCCCGACGAGCGAACTGACCTGGCGAGATCACTGTATTAGTTGGTTCATACCCGTGTGCAATGAGATGGCGTACTAATTCCCCCATGTGAATTGTTTGTTTAGTACTCAAAATCCGTACAGCTTTGAGAAATTCTCTCCGGGGAATTGTGCGGGTTATGACTGCCCGAGCTGGTGCGATGATCAGGGGGGGAATGGGAGGGGATTGCGCGCCGGGTATGTGGTATGAGGCTAGGTTAGTGAGTACCAACAAGCGATCGCGGCGCGTTCTTTCTCCCCAGGGCGAATTTTCATAGAATAAGGGACCGGGCTCAGGGAAGAAGAGACTTGCAGCATTTGGTGCCAGGAGTGACAGCTCATCATGAAGGGTTAGCGCGCGATCGGTCCGATCGGTTATTAACAGAATGGGAATTTGAAGTTCTTCGTAAATCGCCGCTAGAACGGGTAAACGTGCCGAGCGACGTAAACCAATTCCAGGAAAATCTACCGAAGAGCTTAACGGCGTATTGAAATTTGGATTAGATTCGCGATCTAGATTTGTGCGTAGGTTGCCAATCATATCGTCGGCAGACTCTATAATCGGTTTGATCAGCAATTCTTGGATGTTAGATTCCATCTTATAAACCATTGCGTGGCAGAGAAAAGGCGAAGATATCCCGGCACCTCATTCAACTTCTCCATTTATCTTGCTGTTAAATCGATTCATAGCTGTCGTCAAATCTTCGGTGATATAAGTGATTACCGCATCAGCTCCACGATCTAAGAGATGGGGGAGAAAATCTGCGTCATCTCTTGAGAAATCTCGCAGTACATAAGAAGCCGCCCCCTGGCTGCCGGGAGGACGTCCAACCCCGAACCTGAGGCGAGGAAAATCCTGTGTTCCAAGCCGGTCTATCATTGATACCATACCTTTTTGACCCGCAGATCCACCTGTTGGGCGGATTCGTATTCTGCCAAAAGCTAAATCTACATCATCATAAACTACCATTAAGTTTTCAAACGGGATTTTGTAAAACTTAACCAGCGACCCAACTGCTTGACCCGAGAGGTTCATATAGGTTTGAGGTTTCGCAAGGATGATTGAGCGGCCCTGGTATTTTGCTTTTGTAACCAGGGCTTTTGATTCCATACGAGAAAAGGTAACATCCAACCTTTCAGCCAGACGGTTGACCAACATGAATCCGATGTTATGACGGCTGTCCCGGTATTCACGACCTGGATTTCCGAGCCCAGCGATCAAATACGTGGTTGAAGTTACTGGTGCAGTGTTCATCTTAATCATCTAGGAAATGAGATGGAGAATGCATTCCTTTCTCATTTAGCTGCCACTTTTCATTCATCTTTTCTATTTCGAATGTATTGATAGATGCCCAAAATGGCAAAGATACTGATAACAATTATGCCTCCCTTGCCAATACTCACCCCGATATCTCTTGTATCAATCTGGGCGGGATTTGGTGGCAGAGGAGTAGGGGTGAATGGCACAGGTGTTAGTGTCATCGTTGCAGTAACGGTCGGTGCATGAGTATCCGCTTGTGCTGGCGTGGAGGTTGGGACTGGTGTATTAGTTTCAATCGCTGAGTAATTGCGAACTCTCAAACCAGGCACTAGAGATATGATTTGGTCTTGATCAGTTCTCACAAGCAGCCTGAGGATATATTGCCCATCAGTTATTGTAGTTGTATCCCATTCAAAATTAATTTCTCTCGGTATGGTTCCTTCGACCTCATGGATGATGAACCAGGTTTCTCGTTGATCATCAGTATATGAAAAGCTCAGCTCTACTGATAGAGGCTCTTCAATGTTTATCTCCCCTAGAATCAGGATGGTTCCTTGCAAAGCCTGACCGGAGATTGGTGACAAGATCGTGGCTTGAGTGCCAGGAGTAATGGTTATCTCCTGGGCATTAACGATTAACCAGGGATACATCAATGTCGCCACCAAGGAAAAGAAGATTAACAGGCTTCGCATCGCAACCCTCGATTTTAACATGGAGACGTTGGACGGTCAAATCAATGAAATTTTGTTTGTTATTATGCAGCGAAAATGTCACCATGTTGTTTTGATTTGATTTCAGCAATAATTTCCAAGGTTGATTTCTTCAGGAACGGGCTATAATGAAATATTCTTATTTACTGGTAAAAGATATCCCCCAGATTGGCTCATCTCAACTGAACGCTTAAGCGGACAACTTAGGAAGAATACCCAATTGCTTAATTATCCAGCCTTATATCACCTCCATCACATTGATGAAAATGAAGACATTCCTTTTTGGCTGCAGTTGGCAAAGGAAATGAACGGACCAGTCCTGGAATTAGGATGTGGAACTGGCAGGCTGCTCCTTCCGCTATTAAAGGCGGGTTATGAAGCAATTGGTTTAGATATAAATTTTGAGATGTTATCTTATTTTAAAGGCCAGCTTTCAACCCAATTGCCCGAACAGGTTGATGTATTTCAAGCTGATCTAGAAAATTTTCATCTCGAACGTGAATTCCCATTCATATTCCTGGCTTGCAATACATTAAGCACATTGCAGGAAGAGACACGTCTGAATGCATATTCTCGCATCCATGAGCACTTGATAGGTGACGGGATTTTTGCTGTAAGCATACCGAACCCTATCAGCCTGGCAAGTTTGCCTGCTCAAGGTGAGTCTGAGATTGAGGCGTCATTCTCTCATCCCATGACTGGGAATCCAATCCAAGTGAGCAGCGAGTGGCAGCGTTCTGACCGATTTATAGTATTTCACTGGCATTATGATCACTTGCTGCAGGATGGGCAGGTAGAACGGGAGACAATCCAATCCAGACACAGCCTTATTACTCCAGGGGAATATCAAGCGGAACTGCAAGCTGCAAATCTTAATCCAATTAAAATGTTCGGTGACTTTGAGAAAACTGAATACCAAAAAGACTCACCTTACCTGATCATAATTGCCGAAAAGGGTTCTGGATTCTAATAATAATACAACATTTTATTTGTGTTTGTCTGATATTCGCCGAGTAAGATCGGGGATATAACGACTCAAAATTAACCAAGGAGATTAATTTAATAATGATGACTTTGTATGTTTCCCCCTACCGCAGGATTCCCCGAAGGCTTAGTGTGATGGACCGCCGCTTGGAAAGCAATAACCATGCATCAGAAGCAGTTGATCGGGAGAAGGTATTGGCAGTTGATGTGAGATCGGATGATGAGTCATACACCATCTCAGCGCTAATTCCCGGAATCGAAGCTGATGATATCAATGTTGAAATCCTGAACAAAACTATTTCCATCCGTGGTGATTTCAACGAAATTCTTGAAGATGAAAACGACAAATTCCTGGTGAACGAACTTCCATTCGGACGCTTCGCTCGGGTGTTGACATTACCAACCAAACTGGATCCAGCCAAAGCTGATGCCAATTTGAAGAACGGTGTCTTTACCTTGCGGGTCTTAAAAGCTGAAGTAGACCGTCCAAAAGTAATCAAGATTAGTGCAGAATAACATCTGCAATTAATTGTAAAAAGGGAAGGTTCGATGCCTTCCCTTTTTGGTTTAACTAACGGTCTAGGTGAGCTGTTGAATTCGATTAATACCTCAACAGAGCACCAACCTGATCAAAGTCTTTCTGCACCTCGACATCCCGCAATACTTCAACCTCACCGCCATCTCGCATGACTCTGCGCACTGCCAGTTCAACAGCGTCAGGTATTTTTTCGAATTTGTTTTCACAGAATGAACAGGCTGTGAGCTTTTCAGTAGTCAAATAACCACATCCCTTACAGCGGTATCCAGGTGCCCGATATCCTTCACGAAATACTAATGTTTGAACACGTCCATCGTGGACTGCATTCAAAGTATCTTCAAGGTTGATCACACCGGCTTGCCCTTTTGCCTCGCTGGTAACTATCATTTTAACTAGCTCGGTTTGTTTTAAACGTTCTGCTTCATGTCCTACTTCAAGCGCGCGTTTCATAATTTCAGCCTGGCCGGCATTCTTGATGATTGGAAATGTGCCAACTACCAGACTCTGCCAGGCTTTTGGTAGATGGCTGCGGAAAACATTGACGTTTTCCTCTGTCCCGCCAATCAGCACCCGGCGGATGTTATTCTCGCTAAAGAAGCGTGATGCGAAATCGGCCGCGTCTTTGATATTACGCTCGGCAACTTCTTCAGTGTATTTTGTTTGTCCGGCCGTCCCGCCACGACGACCAAGTGATTGAGAACCACCCCCTCTCTTGGTCCTGCGTACGCTTTCACCAGATAATTCTTCTTCTTTAAGTATTTCTCCTAGATGAAAATAGAACAAACGAGCATCGATCTTGTCCACCACAGCGACGCCATAGCCTCCGTAAAAATCGAGTAAATCAGCGAGTGGTTTTAGATATGGACGTTTGCTGATTCGAATTCGATCGCGGATCGGTACCGCAATTGAAAATACCCGGAAAAAATCTTCCTCAGCACACGAAAACATAGCCACACCTCGTCCTGACCAATCGAACTCAAAATTTATATATTGCTGCACTTTTTGAACATCATTTTCTAAACCAATGTCCTTCAACATGCTTCGTAAGCGTGGTTTGTAAGCATCCGCACTCCCTTGGGATGGGTCGGTATTAAGATAGACACTCAACACTGGATGCTCGGTTTTGAAATCCAACAATTCCCGCAAATCTTGTTCGGTAAACATTGGCATCTCCTCTATTTGATTTGTTGAGAGATATATAAACCGTCAGGGTTGCACCAAGTTATTCTTGATCGTTATATGTCAGGTATAGAATTATCTAATAAGATTATGGGCGTTTGCCAAGGATCAAATCAATTTCGATTTCCTGGCCGTCTCTCAGGATGGTAAAAGTGATTGTATCACCAGGGCTTTTTTCTTGAATAAGGTAGGATAGCAAATCACTAAAAGTCCGGACTGTGCGCTCGTCAATGGCGATGATAAGGTCGCCACCGGAAGAAATATTTAGAAATTCTGTTGGATTGCTCCCACCACGTAATCCTGCTCGATCAGCTGGGCTATCTGGGGTAACGCTGGTCACATAAGCTCCACTGGATTGTTGTAGGCGCAACGCTTCTTGTTGGAGTAAGCTGATTTCACTCAGACTGCTGATTCCCAGATAAGGATAGTCATAACTGCCCTTACTAATCAGTGAGGGAGCCACGCGTTTAACTGTATTTATCGCGATCGCAAAACCGATACCCGAATTCAGTGGATCATCCTGCGAATTGATATTATATGTCTCGATGGCTCGATTTACTCCAATAACTTCTCCATTGAGATTGAGCAGTGGTCCACCAGAATTTCCAGGGTTGATAGCTGCATCAGTCTGGATGATATCCCCGGCTGTGAAAAAACTTCCGCCAGGTGCTGTGCGTATGGAATTGAGTGTACGACCCAGGCTGGAGACTATCCCGGTTGTCATTGTGCCATTGAATCTAAAAGGACTACCAATGGCGATAACAGTTTGCCCTACCTTGATCTTTGCAGAGTCTCCTAAGGGGAGAGGGTGCAGTTCCTCGGGTGGAGCTTCGACTTTGACCACTGCTAGATCGGAGTCCGTGTCAGTTCCAATCACCGTGCCTCGGGTTTTGTAACCAGAGGGGAAATCAACTTCCAGTTCCGAAACACCGTCAATGACATGAAAATTAGTGATGATATGACCATCTTTGTCAATTACGAATCCAGAACCAAGTCCGTTCCCACTTTCGGAAAGCACCTGAATTGCAACCACCCCAGGGTTTGACATCTCATAGATGTCAACGAGAATGTCATCCTTCAGGTTCATATTGATTATGACCGGGGTCTCAGTGACCTGTGGATCAACAGCAGCGGGTGATTCGATTAGAACCGCTTCAGTTACAGAAGTCAGGGTGGGTTGCGGAGGCTCAGTGGTGACAGCAATTGATTGCACGGCCGAAAACGTCTGGCAAGAAAACAGGAATACCGATACAAATAGAAAAAATATCAATAATTTACTTCGTCTCTTCATTACCTGGGTTCCTTTCAAGAATTGATTATCCTTCCCAATATAATTCAGCTAGTAGAGATTAAACAGGATGGAGTCGCTACTCCTTCAGTAGATTAAGTTCGGAAAACAGTTCTTTCTCTTCGGAGGAAAGATTGCGGGGTATGCGGATGTTGACCTTGACATAAAGATCACCTGACTTTTTTGGATTCTTCAGCTGAGGCATACCACGCCCCGAAAGCCGAAAAGTTTGTCCCGGTTGAGTGCCAGAAGGGATTGACAGTACAACATTTCCGCTTAATGTTGGGACTTTAATCTCCCCTCCTAAAACTGCTGTATATAGATCTACCTCGACATCTGTATAGAGGTTATTTTTCTTTCGCTTATACCTGGGATCATCAGCTACCTCAATCACCAAGTATAAATCACTCTTAGGGCGATTTGGAGCAGTTGAAATAGCCTCCGAAACGCGTACTTTCGTGCCTGTGCGAGCTCCGGGCGGAATGATGACCTCTTTTTGATGACCGTCGATTTCAATCCTTCTGGTTGTCCCTTGATATGCTTCAAAGAAGCTGATTGGTACTTCTTGTTGGAAAGCCTGAGGCTGGCGAGCAGAACGGGTTGACGCACTTCCAGGGTGGCGCGATACCGACCTGCCCCCAAATATGCTGCGAAAGAAATCCGAGAAGTCTCCTATTCCCGTGTCGCCAAAAATATCTCCGAAATCGCCTACTTCGACCCGAACATTGCCTCCCCCTGTGTTTTTCACGGACCAATCCTCCCAGTTGAATCCCCCTGGTGTTCCACCGCGCTGCTGCCAGCTGCTATATGATTCACCTAATTGATCGTAACGTTTCCTTTTCTCCACATCGCTCAACACCTGATAAGCTTCGTTGATC
>SDBU01000357.1_pt1 | contig 65206 bp, 105 predicted proteins | sample 2277071 | NCBI WGS metagenome assembly SDBU01 (sample SAMN10397929, study PRJNA504765) | marine sediment metagenome | isolation source: marine sediment core GS08_GC12, 126 cmbsf | place: Arctic Ocean: Gakkel Ridge, Loki's castle | collected 2008 | reverse complement strand
GTTCACGATTTCTAAGTCGTTGTCCAAAAGTCTGAAGTCCATTATATTATGCTCCCTGGCCCCGAGGGGGTGAATATTTCTGCATTGTTTACGATTTCGTCTATTATTTGCTGCCCGGATGCCGCATGAGACGCTTCAAGTTGTGCGGGTGTCATAGGCGTGCCCGGTGGATTTGCATTGATTTGATCGATTATAACTTGAACAGCGGCAGCGATTGCCGTCCCAAGCCGTGCTCCGTTCATAGCCATTATAGTATTAAACCTCCTATTCGTTGCGAGAGTGCCGTGAAAGTGGCTTTGTTTATTGGCGCCTGTGGGCCAAGTTGTGTGTTTATCAAGATGGCTTCGCAAGCATTAGTCAGCTCTTGTAATAAGCTGATCAATTCTTCAGCCTTATTCCCGATCGCCATGCGACCTTCTTTTGACATTCTTATCGACGAATCCCCATGCGCCATTAGTGAATTGACGGCGTCAGCCGCCGGTCCGGTACCCGAGGGTTTTAGCATTGGAATAGCAATTGCATCGGCAAGGTCGAATTTTCTTGTTTCGTTCGGTGTGACTATTCCTCCATTCTCTAACCAACTATCGATAGATCGTTCCGAGATAATCAGGAGCACTTCATCACCCTTTTGGAGCGGTACGCTTAAAATGAAATCGTTAGTTTGTAGGAATCCCACGGGCACCTGTGAAAAGACATTCAACTCTTGATCCCCGCGCTCATCATTAAATCGGCGCCGTAGTGCTGGCCTAACTTTTGCCGTTTTTGTTTTAGGGTCATATTCTTGTATGATCCCCGGAATGGCGGTATGCATATCCACTAAGTTACGCTCGATTATCGTTTCGATAACTTTAGTCAATGTGGGCGCTTCTCTCTGTTTTATATCAGCCAATGGGCACCGCCTCTCCAATCGCTAACCAATTTCCTCCATGGGTGTCGCCTGTATAATCGACTTTTCGTACTTTGAAATTGCTGTTAGCGAGATCCACGAGCTCACTGTTTACGGTGATTATAGATGTCGGGTTTATTTGTGGGTTTAAGAGGGCCTTAAAATTGATAAGGCCTTCTTTCCCTTTGGCGATATCCAAAAGTCCACTCTTTGAGTTCAAAACGACTGAGGCCGCCATGGTGGATGTTTGGGCATCTGGGTCTGCTATGTAGAATTCGTCATCTTGAACACTCCATTCTAATCCTTCATCCTTTAAAATACTGTCGAGGTAATGCTTTACCGGCCCGGATAGCGTAATGCTGCGATTTATCTTCCGATCACTAACAATTTTAAGTAGCTCATCGATCCGTTTTTCCTTTGTGGCGTTAGGAATGTAGCCCAGCTCTTTAATCAGGGCCTTGAGTATGACCTTTATGGCTGTTCCGTCTTTGAAGGTGTTATCGCTAGCGGTGGCCCCTCCCTCAAAGGTTCTGTTTATATAGCTCTGTACCACATTCTTCTCACCATCTCCTGCCTCGATTTCTGAGACTATGTCCGGTCCCTTACGTGTTGACCTTACGGCTGCCACATCCCCTACGAATAGTGTTTTTAGCACGGGCTCCTTTTCAGTGATTTCTCTACTATTGCTTCCAAGGAATCCGGTGTAACCCACCTGTAAAATGACCTTTAGATTCTCTTTTTCGAGCAATGCACGCGACTCTTTTTTTAGATTATAAATTGATATTTTGGACGTGTTTATTGTGCTTTCAGATGTCTTTTTTATGGTGAATGAAACTCGAAAATCGAGGAATGAAATCACTTCAACTAATGTGGATTGCTGTTCAGCTGGCCCTACCACTTCCAGTGGTTCTAAGATTGGAGGCACTGCCAATACAATTAATTTTGCTCTCCGGATAAACTGCTCATTCATCTACGAATTCCTCATATAACAATTTAACGGGTGTTCCTAATCCGTCTTCACTTGGATCCTTTTCCTCACCTTCCGTGTCGAATGCCATGAATACTCCTTGGGGAATGGCTTTGTGGAGGAAATTTCGAGTCAGATCAACATTCGTTAGGATAGAGATTCCTAGCAAAATTGGATTTCCTTCGATGTCTCTTATATCGAAGTACCAGAGATTTCGTCTTGTATTGAAAAAGAAAACCAGAAGGAATATCGTTCCTTCGATATCAACAAGTTGCTGAAATGCTTCCAAGTCGTTTCGTAAAGGGATCTCTAATGTGGCCATTAATTTTCACTCCTTACTGCTCTCCAAGCTTTAAACAGTATAGAGGATGGAGTTTGCACATCTTCGGATACCGGTTGCGTGGACTGGGTTCCCCTGTCTGATTTTGACGCTCCACTCTTCTTGAGAGAGTCATCTAATTCGTCTGCCGATTTTATATCCACAAGCGTGGTTTGGGATATGGCGATAATGATCTGTTCAAATGAAGCTGTAAACCTGAGTGCGTTTTTTGTCTTTGATGTTTCATTTATGGATAGATTGGTCATAATAACGTTGTCATAAGTGTTGAGGCCCGACACAACCACAAACGGTATTCTGTTTCTCCAAAGGTCGTTCAGATAGTTAAAGGCGCTTTCGACCCTTCCTAGATCGTTTTCCCCCGGCGAGATGTCGGTCTGTGGCCTTAAAAGGGTAGACGCAGTGGAGGACAGCACACCGGCTACAATGGGGCTATCACCAACCCCTGCCGATATAGCTGTCGATAATGCCGTAGCTGGGAAGAAAATCGGATGCTCAGTCACAATGCAGTCTAAACGTATTTTCTCGTTTTCAAGGGTGACATGGTCTGACACTATTGCTCCGTCTTCAATAGGAAACTTAGATAGCGTTGATGTGCGATTGTGTGAGATTGTGGGGGTAGCATCAATTTCTAACGTGGTGTTACCCGCTACAATCTGTACTCGCTTTGCTGTGTTCAATAATGTCGTTATGCTCATAGGCCCCTTAAAACAAAAAAGGCGAACCCCTAAAAAAATAGGTAGTTCGCCTCTGGTATCGGTCAGCACTAGGTCTGCCGGTTCAGTCAGCTTAGTTATTCTGTTTTAATTTTACCACAAATTGCCGTTTTTGTTTTGCGTTTTAGATAATAATGTAGTGGTATAATAGGGGTAACACACCCGCCTCGCCTCTGATCCAAGCGCATTTTTGGCGGGTTTTTTGTTTAAATTTGAAAGACAAAGGGAATATGTGTATAATGTAATCCTGGTTACCTACCCAAACAAGTTAGTCAGGACTACACCGCCCAACGGCAAACGATGTAGTATGGTCTTGGCTTTAAGAGCCTGTTAACTCCGCCAAGACCATCATCACTTTCAAGATAAGTTTCAGTATTAAGATCACCAAAACTAAAATCTTCAGTAACATATGGATCATAGCAGCCACCTCCCTTCATTTTTAAAATGGTGATGGAGGTGGGGCTCTATAAACCCCGTTGTGCCCATATTGGGATGAGTTTATTATAACACTGTGGGGTCTCTATGTGGAGGGTTCTATAGCTCGAATACTGATCTTAACGGAATGGGTTTTCTTGTTCAATGGTGTCGTTTTGAATATCGTCCTCCCAAGCGAGGTTATTAAGTGCATCCTCACATCCTTTGAGTACATTTGTGCCATCTGCTTTCCTAACTTTCCCAATGTATTGAGGCCAAAACAGGAATCTAGAGCATCCAAGAAATAAAGCGCCACGCGTGCTTTTGAGATGACATAGCGTTTGTACTGCCTGGGCATATGCTTTTTCGAGTTCTTCATCTTGTTCGTTATGGTTGTCCACGGGACTACGCCTTGGACTTCGAACTCTAGCCATGTATCTTTTGAACTCTTTTTCATCTTTGAATGCAACATGGCTCATCGCTCTTTATTTACGTTGCTACGGCAACCTGTTCGGGTTTTTCGACGGGTTTTGTTTCGAATTTAAATAGGTTCATCTGGCTACGTTCACCATTCACATACTTTTGACACTCTACTTGCAAGTCTTCCAATGCTGACACACATTTTCTGGTCAATAACTGCTTTTTATCCCCATCCTCACTTCCGCTGTAGTGTTCTATTGTCTTGTGTGGAGTGTTCATGTTCAACGGGACATTGGAATGCATTAGGACTTTTTGGGCAACGATTGTGGCACCCATGGTGTTGTTTTCGCCGCCATAGCTAAATGAGACGCCTTTCACGATTATGTTTTCCAGATCTTCTTCAGGTAATTCACACATTTCAAGCACGAAGGGTTTTAATCGCTCTATAGTTGAAATTAAAGAGGGTAACGGTACTTCAACCGAACAAAGAGAAAATTCATCGAATGTCCCATGGCTATTTTTGGACTCATAGGCAATGGATATTCGTTTTTCTTTGGTTAGTTTGATTTTTGTTATACGCATAATGGTTCTCCTTAGATGTGATCCACCTATTATACTATGCTGCAATGGACTTTAAAACGCGACTTGTATCCCATTTGCGCGTACAGCAACTCTAAAAACGTCCGTCAACGCATTTGACACTCCCTCTTGTATTCGTTCCCCTATCTCCCCCGTGGGGGTGCCTTCAGGGACCTGTACGGTTATCGGTGAGTCAACTCGGATGGTATTATTTACATTTGAGTTTTGTGCTTGAGGGGTCGGCGGTCCGGATGGGCCTATTCCTAATGCGCCTCTAAGCCCTCCTCTTGCACCTTGTACGGCTCCTAATGCAGGGCCAATTATTGGTATTAAATTTAAGGCGGTTTTGCCTATTTTTAAAGCAACGTCTTTTAGTGTGGATTGATTTCGAAATAGTTTGATTACCTCGATAACGCTTTCGACTACACCTTTAATGATCCGAAGTGGAGTAGTTAGTATCCCTATAATTCCACCCGCAAGCATTTGAAAAATACGTGGTAAACTATTAAATCGTTCTTCTAGTTTTCCAAGTAAATTTGCCACTGTACCAAATGCGTTTTTAAATGCCTCTACGATTAGGCCCGTAACTGAATCTTTACCCGAAAAAAAGGCCACAATATCTTCTATAATCAATCCAATAGCTACTACTATTAAACCAATTGCGACAGGAATAAGGGCTACCGCAGCGTTAAGCGCCAACGCCGCGACCGTTGCTGCCGTGAGAGAGGCCGTAAATGCTCCAACCGCAATGACTGCTGTACCAAGAAAGCTTGCAATCTGTAAACCAAGAAAAAGTGTCAATGCTAACGTAAGTGCTTTTAATGCGTTTTCAGCTCCACCGAGAAGCATCACGAATGGTTTAAATACGGCAATCGTTGCCTTTAAGACTTTAAACACATTTAAAATAAATTTAGCCAAAATTTTCATGAATTCTGCTGCGCGAGTTTTAATGATCTCTTTATTCACTTCTAGAAATATTAAAAACTCCGATGCAAGTTCTTTTGCTGCCGGAAGTAATTCGCCCCCTATGTCCGCTGCTAATAGGATGATCGCGTCTTTAATATTGGAAAGTAATCCTAAAAACGTCTTGCTTTGCCTGACCATCAAATCCGCAAAACGACCTTCGCCAGTCGTCAGTTTAGTCAACAATTCATCAACATCCCCAAAAGATATTTTTCCCTGTTCGATCATTTTCCTGATTTCAAATTGAGTTTTATTGAACTGGTCGGCCAACCCTGGAATGATAGCTACTCCCGCATTAACGAACTGTAGTACCTCTCGTCCCATCAATCTTCCAGCGCTTCGAACGTCTGAAAATGCTTTGACTAGGAACGGTAATTTATCTACTCCTACACCGGCGGCAATGTTTCCAAGTTTTTCCAAGTTGGCAACAAGGCTCTCTCCTGAAAAACCAAACGCCAACAACCTTTTAGCTTCTCTTAAAACCCCTGGGATCGTGAAAGGTGTCTTTTTAGCGAAAGCGAATAATTCTCCGAGACGTTTTTCTGCTTCTTTAGCTGAACCCAATAACACCTCGAATGCAATTTCTGTTTGCTCTAGTTTGGCGGCTTCATTAACTAGCAACCCAATTTTAGCAGCGGCTATCCCAACCGCTACTCCTACCACGAGGGCAGACCTTCTTAATCGTCTAAAACTGGTGCCGAGATTTCTAAGGCTTGAGTTAAGTCTTTGAGAACTTATATTGAGCTTTTCAACCTTTTGACTTGTTTGCTCTAACTGCGGGTCTGCGCTGACTAATGTGCCTATTTTACCCCCTGCTGCATTTAATGCCGTTCCTACTTGTCTGGCAGATTTCTTCAGCATTTTAAGTTTTTTATCGAGTCTTGTTAGCGCTTTAGTATCAACGCGAAACCCCCACGTTGTAACTAGTTCACGTACTGTTACTGCCATTAGTTACTCCTTGGGTAATGAATGCCCGGCCATGGCTGTGGTTTACCTACTATGGCTTCATTAAGTCGAACAGGGCCAATAAAATGTTTACGTGTTGCACATTGTGATAGTGCTTTAGGATAGTTATCAAAAAGACCAATAAATTCCCATCCACCAATTTCATTTTTATTTTCATTATTGTAAATCCTTCCTACTACGAAAAGATCATGCTTAATAGGCTTTGGATTCCAAGTGACGTTTGGCCCCATAGGGGCTTGGGGTATTACTCTACCGACTACTATTGGATTTCGGTCCATCATTCATCTGATCCTCTTGCACTTGATCCCTTTGATCCAACGCTTCATGTGCATCCGCTAAATCGTTTATTGTCCAAGACGTTTCTATTTCAGTCAGTGTGGCTATTTTTTCAATGACTGGTCGCCAAACATACCAATCGACTTTGCCTCTTGGTCCGTCGTTTTTGGCTGTGCTGCTTGTAGGTCTTTTAAACCGCCCAGGACTTGCCCTAAAAAATCGTGATAGTTGTTTTGTATGGACTTAGCTACCACCTTCATTAAATGACCGATTTTTCCTCTGAAATCCACATCCACGGTGACTTTAGAGAAGCCGTTATGCTCATTCGCTTTTTCAACTGTGCTAAGCAATTCGACTATAGTGTTCCACACCGTCTCTTCTTCAAGACGTTCCCCTAATGCGACAATTGCTTTTCCCACAAGGTCTCCATTGATTTCTTGATTGAGAAAAGACTCTGCTTTAGATTCGCCAGATTCCATGGACCCCAGGGCCTTCCCCAAGGGTTCGGAAATAATTTTCATAAGCCGTGTTAGGACCTTTACGGACTTGGACGGTACCAAGTAAAGCATTTGATATTGAACCCCCTCTACTTCAAACGGTAGAAATTGGTTCATTAACTAGCTCCCCCTTCAAATCCTTTTAATACTCCGAGAAGTATTTCCCATGCATTTGATCCCGCTTCTTTCCCACGGGTGGTGTCTGGTATTCGTTTCACTACGGCATCTGCACTCGTATACAATGTCAATCCATTGGCATCCCTAAACAGAAAATCATGTGTCAATTGACCACCTTCCCTAGCTGCGTTGTAGAGAGTGCTTAAAAAGGCATTCCCTGTGGATGTTTGGAGTAAATTAACGGTCACCGTGGCCGACTCGTCTGCATCTTGGTTAACCGCTACCTCACCATCCGCTCCAATCACTTGGGTGTATCCTTCTCCATTAAAAGCAATTTCAATGAAGTCGTCCGGCCCGAAGCCCGTCAAGACTTGTCCACCCAATACAATTGAATGATCTTTAGTTGAAAATTTCTTACTCATATATATCCTCCTTAAACTGTAATGTTTCCTTCGATTTCAACCTTGTGTACAGCGCTGGCAAAAGTTGCTGTAAACTTCACGTTTCTCAATACGCGTGCATTTTTATCAGCTTGAGATACTTCACTGATATCTGGAGCTGTTACGACTGGAGCCGGCGATTCAGCTAGAATGCCTTGGTCAATTGCAAGTTGGAGTTGCGCGGTTACAATTGATCGGATAACGTCTATCCCTTGATTGGTGTATGGTATTTTTTTGGATGTGGCTATCGCTGCAAATATGGCTTCTTCCATGCGCGCTTGGATGAAATCAGTTCCGCGTATAATGTCAATAAATTCACCGCTTGATACCGTACCGTTCTGCGTAATATTTACGCCTGCAACTTGGGTATAAGTGTTTGCATTCTTACCATGAATGTTTGATTTTTCAGTGTCAGTTAAAGTGTCTACAATTACCCCCGATAATGATTTAAATGCCCATGTTATGGATCCGGGGTCCTCCGGAGCATTAAGACCAACCCACGCTGCCTCTACGTCATTGTCTGTGTCTTCGGTATGCATAAGTGCTGTTCTGTCTAAACTTTTAGCTTCCAATAGACTCGCTACGTCATTTGCTGGCTCTTGTGTTGTTGCAACCACTGTATTTGCTTGTGAAGCGCCGCCCGCGATTAGTACGTCAGTTATGGGTATTAATGCGCCTGGAGTTGATCCAGTGACGGTTATCTCCCGCGCTCCTGTGACTGTGGCTGTTTCAACGGATGATAAATCTTGGATTGCTTGAGCAAGTAGCCCCATAGTGGTGTCGTGGTCGGTGGTGAAGGTCACCTGTGCAATAGAGACTGCATCAACCTTCAGATCGACGGTGTTTGCGGTTACAATGTCCGCATCCAGTGTCAATGTTTGGATGTGTGGGACCAATTGCTTCACATCTGAATCGTTAGTAAGTGCAAAGTATTGCTTCTTTTGTGTTTCTACGTAATCAGCCAGTTGTAAAATGTCGAATTTTGTTTTCGATGTGAGAATAACAAAATACCAATCGGGGTCGATGGCTTGTACGGCTATGATTTCAGTCACAACGCTAACGTTCGCCTGCGTGGTAGTGAATGCTAAATTTGCTGTGGTGGCGATTGAAAAACCTTCCCCTGCGGTGTCTGCTGTGATATCGAAATCATCTCCGTTGTCGGTGGTTCCTACAGGCTCAGTGCCAGCCGTTATAGCTGCTACAAGGCCATCCACAATAGATGCGGCTGTCGGTGTGCCACCTGAAAGAAAATCGAAATCAATACCGTTTATTGTGACCGTATAGGTGGTGTTTGCGGATATTGTGGGCACGGTCACATTGTTTACTTGCTGTGCATTAGCGTCGCGTCTTCCAATTTTTATGCTCTCCGGGCTAACATCTTGAGCAAACAATGCTTGCGCTTTCTTGAATTCTAGGTCTGCTGGCAAGAAGTCTTCTGCCACGGCCTCTAATGATGTGTATTCTCTAATCCGCTCGGCAAATGCGGTGTGTTGTCCTAACACCAACGGAATCCCAAATCCTAATTGCGTTACCTTTATGGATTCTCTCGTAATATTTACGGTTACTATTTCGTTAATTCCCATGTTACGTCTCCTTTTTGAATTTTGGCCAAAAAAAAAGGCGGTCGAAATACCCGTTAGGGTAAATCGACCGCCTCAGTTGTCAGTCAGTATGATACTGCTGGTGCTGTCAGCTATCAGCTAAATAAAAATATAGGGCACTGCCCGTTAGTTGTATTATAGCTCATTATTGATTGATAGGAAATATACAAAATGCTTTGGTGTATTACTATTTTGTGAGTGTGTGAGAGAGATGCAGGATAAATGCTCTCACATCCATCCTGCATAAAAGGGGCTTTGTTAGTACAAAGCAATTCAAAGAAAGGCATGTTAAACATACCCTGTTTTTACTGAATTATCAAATGCTTAAGGTTAGATTGTTAATTGTGTGGGGGAGGGAAAAATAGGAAGGCATCGACTAAAGACGAAACAATTAGCGTAGCCTTCCATGGTGGTGTGCTTATTATACACTGTTTAGCAAGGTTCGGGTGTTTCTACCGTTTCTATTGGCACAACCGTTGTGTCAAATTTGAATGGGGTATAGAACATTACGTCGATAGCATGGCGACGCTCAATCACGGTATCTAGCGTGGCCGTAACATCTGTGATTCCTGAGTTGTCAAACACGGTCATGTCTTTTGATCTGAAGAATTCGGACACTTCAGGAAAGTTTAGGGATGCTTGCAGACGTGAAATAATATCCAGTGATCCGGTCCCTAATACCTGAAGGTTGAGTGTGAAGCTCCGTATTCCATTTAAGAAGCATTTATCATTAGCCTCATCGAATTCCAGTTCATCCACATTCCCCGCTTCGTTAGGTCCAGAGATTATTTTTAAAGTGATATAGGGGGCCTCCGGGGGTTGGGGGGCGCTTTGATCTGCCCATATGATTTTTCGTGCGTCTAGCTCCGGACTTGGCTCTATAAGGGCGTTTTCATTAACCCAATCAAAAATATTGTCTTTGATTACACGCCAGTTGATACTCATGCTAGACGCCCCTTATAATATCGGCCAACACTTCAATGACGTCAAATTCAAAACCATCTGTATTGACGAATACGGGCTCACCACCGGTGTTGTCATTGAATATAATTTCTAGCCCAAGAAAATATCTTCGTTCAGGTACCAATGTTTCCGCTCTAGTTAGAGTGACCTTTAGATTTGGGAATATAGGATTATCTGGATCCGGTTCGGTAGCGTCGGTCAAGGTAACTATGCTGGCACCCGTTTTGGTTACATTAAGAACAGCATTGACATCAAGGTCCGCTTTTTCGTTTTTGAAAACAAACCGAATTTCGGATGTGTCATCGAGCCGTGCTTGGTTCAACTTTACATTGTCGGCCCCTACAATAATGAAGAAAAACTCCTTGGAATTTCCACTCACGAGCCTTTGAGTGTCATCTACTATAATAGCCCTAAAAATATTTTTCATCCTTCAGCCCTCCTATTGTCCGCATTTGCCTCGACACGCATGGCCAGCGCCTTGTAATGCCCAAGATCAGTTTTCGTCCAGTCTTCTACTTTTTGTACTTGGTGACAATCGCCACGCCATTCAACCAGATCGGCTTTCTTAGCTTCGCTGTCTTTGACAGTAAACAGGCGCTCATCGGTATAGACGATGATAGCTTCTGTTGCTCTCTGCCCCTCGGTCAGTAGGCGTAGTTCTCGCCCCGTCATCGGCAGTACCACGGCAATTAACTCTAAATTGAGTTTATTACCCTCGATATAGACGCCTTTTTGATACTCTCCTTTTTCAAAGCGAGTAACCGTTATTGCATCGGTTTGAAAGTTATCGATCAAGGTCATTTTTGCATTACCTTTTTATGCTTGATTTCGTTTAGCATCTGTGATGTTTCAATGAGTTTTATTGAACTTCCTTTTTTAGCAATGGTTATGGGTGATAATTCTGGCCATCTTGGGTCTTGTTGTATGATTTTGCTTTTGGTGTCGTTGGCGATGATTTTCCCGAGTTTATCTAGTCCTTGTGATACGGTTTCTTTTCCCCTCAATACGTCATCTTTCACTTTTTTGGTTTCTCTGAACCATTCATTCTTTTTCTCATCAAATGTCGTTCTCATAAAACTGCGCTGTGGGATTCTGCCAGCTCCAAACTCATGTTTAAACCCTACCTGAGCAACCGTCATTGTTTTTGCGCGTTTATGGATTTTCCCTCCCATCAAACCCACTTTGACAAAAGGTTTTTTCTTCAATACATTGATTTGCTTTAGAATGGCTAATCTGCCTCGATCAATGTCTACTGTGATTGTTTTAGCCATGGATTAACAAACTAGTGGGCGGGTGGGTAGAATTCTCATTAAACGCTGGTATTCGGCGCCGTGGGTGGTACTCATTAATGAGCCCGACCCTGCGCTTGTTGCAAATTCACGTCGTAAATCTCCCACTTTTTCAGATTTCACTTGACCGGCGCTTCCTTTTCTACGACCAAGTTGTAACATGTGGCCCGTTAAAAGGATAACGCCGTCATTCCTGAACTTTGTCCAACGTTTTTGACTGACTTCCAATTCTGCGGACGCTATTACCGAATTAAAATATGGACCAGCTTCGATGTCCTCAAACTCCGGCAAGCGGGTTATAACGTCATCCCTTGTAACGCTCATAATTTACTTTTTCGGTTCTTCTCTTTTGGTAATCTTGGCTATCTTCTCTGAGATAACCCTTGTCACCGTGCTGCGTTTTTCCTCGAAACTCCAATCTGTTAAGACATTGACGTCATAGGTGTCCTTCACAATAGCGATTGCATCTTCTGCATTGTATTCCGCTAAATCCTTACACGCCCCTTGGCTTTTTTCCTTTTGGATTTCATCCTCGATCTTTTTTCTTTCTTCAGGCTTTTTGATTTCCTTCAGTTTACTAGGCATGGGCACGATGATTTTAGCATCGATCTTTTTTTTGACCAATGGATTTTTCGATACCCTTTCCCAATCTGCATCGTTGATTCTAGGATTAATCCCCGGTTTCAATATGAGGACTTTTACCGCTCCTTTTCCAAATTTTGAGTTTTTTTCATCTGCTCTTTTTACCTCTGGTACGGGTAGCGACAATATGCCCTGTTTATTGTATTTTACGATCATCTGTGTTTCCTCCTATTTAATCTAGGCCCCCACTGCCTTAGCGACTGCTAAGGGGTAATAGATGATAACTCCACCAGTGCTAAGTAGCACAGGGAAAATCATCTCTAAACCACGTCGTTCTCCGGCTTCAATTTGAAATGGGTCTGGAACCTCTAACGTTAGTATGTTTGGGTTCTTTTCATACGCCATAATCACGTCTTCTCCACCTTCAGCGGCCTTCATCTTGACGACCGGTTCGATCTGTTTGATATGCTCATTGTTATCCAAAAACCAATTTTTGATCGAAATGTCGCTGTGAATTGAGCGAGGGGTGTTAGTGATAAGCTCAAACTGTGCATGAGGCATTATCATTGTGTCCGGCGACTCTACTCCATTTGTTGAATCAACGATAGTTGTAGACAAAGAGTTCAAATCGCGTAGAATTTGATCCGGTGTTTTGTCTAGAAACTTCGTTGACGAACCCGCACCATCATCCGGTAAAATGACCTCAGTAATATTGGGGTGTGTTAAAATCCCAAGTAATCCAGAATCAGAATCACCAAATACAGCTAATTGATCAAGTAATTGAAAAATTGCTCGACGTGCTGAATCGGATTTCCTGGCTTGTAAAGGCTTTCCGGTGCGTCTGGCTGCTTTGATCTCCCTAACGTTCCAAGCAAATGAGGCTCCCAAATCCCTAACAGGGACAGTAGTCTCTTTTCCTTTGGTGTCTGCTCTAGGTAAATCGGATGCATAATCTGAGATGATTTTTGCAACCCCTAGCATGTCAAATGTTTCATAAGTGATGGATCTTGCGCCCTCACCACCCTCAAATGACATAGGGATTAAATCACCCTCCGCAAATTTCAAGCGTGGGAATTTTACATCATAAGTAATACTCTTGATGTGCTCTAACTCACGAGCAAAGAAAATTGTGTCCTGCTCGTCGAGATGTATGTTGTCTTCAAAATGTTTAGTTAGCATTGGTCTCCTCCTCCTTTTTGATCTGACCTACAGATCTACTTGTAATACAGCAATTTCACCGGCTGAGGCTGCGGATTGTAGTATCCTAGCCCCTACTAACTGTGCGGCTGTGGTGCTGTCCGCATCTGTACGGATCCTTCCACGTTCAGCCTCAAGTATTAACGCGACGGTTTCAACAATGGTTTCAACCGCTTGTTGTGATCCCGCAAGTACCGTGAAATCTCCGATCAAAACTGTTTGGTCTAAAATCGCTGTGACCGTGATTTCTCGAGCTCCCGTTACAGTCGCTGTGTCAACTTTGGCGCTAGTTGCCTTGATGGCCACTGAAACGTCGGTCAATGTCTGCGCGTGACTTGTATTGAATGGAACCTGTGCCATCGCCACTCCATCAATAAACCCATCTACGGTGTTGCTAGTCACGAAATCTTGATCCCATGTAATGGTTTGCTCTTGTTGTTTGCCCGAAAATCGAACAAAAACAAGACTATCGGAATCCATGGCTTCTTCAACTGCCATGAAAATTCGGCCTTTATGCAGAACACTCATGCTTTCTGTAATCTTGTAGCCGGACTCCTGGTCCTTTACTGACTCCCTAGCATGTGAATGAACACTAATTCCCAGTGCCTTTTTGATATCGGTAATATCGGTGGCAATGGATGGTAATTTCCCTTGCGTGTCTTTATCAGTTCCAACGGTAATAAACCTACCGAACGGGATAAGCGCATCTTCAGCCAAACGGCTCAACACATCGTTGTTTCCAATGTCAGCCAGTGCACCGGGTATTCCGATTGCCTGATCTTCTGGGTATGATAATTGTGCTACCATAATAATCTCCTCCTTTTTTGTTTAGTCTTCTTTGCGCTTCCACGCATTTTTTTGCTTGTCCATTGCTTTTTCTCTATGATCGGTTTTTTCTTCGGATCCCTTTTTTGCTGAATCAGTTCTTCCACCAACGATAGCTGCGCCAAGTTTCCCTTTCGCGTCTTCTTTTAATTTGCAAATGACGTCGAAACAACTGTCAACATACTCATCACTGGATTCTTTAAGATCCAGGTCAGTTTTCTTGGTGATGATCGCTTTTTTGATTTCGATAGCTTTCATCCCATCAAGTTTTTCTAACCCTTCAGAGTCCAAGACGGTTTCAGCAATTTTTTGGAGTTTGGTTCGTTCGTGCGCGGCGTGTACAACCTTCGCATCGAATTCGTCAAACTTCTTTTCTAGCTCAGCTATTGAGGCTTTATACCCCGCAACCTTGCCATTGACCTTATCCAACATCTGCTCGGTGTTGTCCAAGTCTGCTTTCACCTTTTTGGTTTCTTCTTGGTCTTTCTCAAGTGAATCCACCTTCTCTTTTAGAGTCTTAATAAACTCTGTTAAAGCGTCCGCGTGTTCACTCGGTACTTGAATCTCCTTCTCATCTATTTTTATGGTTTTTAATTCCATGTCGTCCTCCTTTTTTATAAACTCAACTTTCTTGATTACTTGTTCTGCGTTTCCTTCCAATTCCACTATGTCGTTCGTAATGCGATAGTTTTGTTTAAACAAAGTGTCTCTCACGCCTACGGAAAAAATGAAATGATCTGAAAACACGTCCCTCATAAACACATCTACACCTGGGGCAAAATTATCGTGTAGTGCATCATGTAATTGATCCCGAATGGTTCGATGCGAAATCTCATCCCTTTTTCTTGGGTCCTCATTCTTGTGACTGGAACCTTTTGACTCAGCGAATACTAGGGTGACCCCTTTTTTGCCAGGTACGGGAAAGCTTTTGAACGAATCATCTTTAAATCGACCTGGGTTTTTTTGCTGAAAACGGAATGATGTTCCCGTGGGATCAATTTTTGTAGTTATGCCAAAATCTTGTGCGATTTTCCTCGCTTCTGATTGTGTTTTAGCAATTTCTTTTGAAATAATGACCGTTTGAAGTTCCCTTTCTTGGTCATTACGAATGGAGTTAATGAAGTCTTGGATGTTTATTGAGGTGTTCTCATCTGAGTCTTCGTTATCTAGAACAGACCTTTCCAAGACGGCATCATCGCTGTCTAGGCTTACTCTTACTTCTGGACCGCCTCGACCTCTGTCCACTAGCGAAATGTGATTGTACCGAATCTCTGTTTGTATAGCGTCGAAACGTTCCCCTTCAAATACACCTGACTCGTCAAGGACTTTGCACCGATAACCACAAGAAACCTCTCGTTTGCCATTTTCGATATCTTTTATGGTGTTTTCATCCAATACATTCAAAAACACCTTTACGAATTTACCTTCTTCTTGAACGCTATCACTAGTAAAACCGACGGTATGTCGTGTAGCGTTTTGACTGTCCACCGAGCCTTCGCTTGGGTGGTTATTTGTGAACGGTTTAGCGAGGATCGATGCGAGAGAATCGGCATTGAAAACCTCTTCTGGTTTGCGAAGTTCTCTGACAAGTGATCCGTCGGCTTTACGATATATAAATATTCCTGTCCGGGTAACCTTGGCGGGTAGGCGCAAAAAACCTTCTGGTGTTCGTTCTATTTTGTCTAGTTGATCTAGTTTTAAAAACTCATATCGTTGCGACATATTTTCCTCTCCAAAATAAAAAAAGGCGGCCCCCGAATCGGTTAAGATTTAGGGGCCGCCTCTGTTGTTGTCGGCATAAAGGCAAAAAAAAAGGCGGACTATCAATTTGATAGTCCGCCTCTGTTTTAGTCGGCCTTTAGCCGCTGTTCAGTCAGCGATAATTTATTATGTTACAAGTAGGCCACGGGATGCGATAAGGGAACGTACTCCATATCAGCCGAGTGAAAAGCCAGATACGCTACTCACCCCATGACCCCTCGGGCGTGAAGCCCAAGTTTTAATTTAAATAGCCCCTTACAGGACTACCCTTATCCTACCACAAATCAAAATCAATTCGCAAGATCGTTTGTTGTTTCATCATGTTTTTTCTTGAAGGCGTCGGGAAACACCGCGACATTTTTTGGTTTTTCACTCAGTGGGAGAATTGATATCTTTATAGGTCTTTGGTCGGCGACTATGACTTGATATACACCAAAATGAATATTTGGTAATTGCATTAATCGTTTTGCCACGGCATTTGCATATGCTTCTTTCATTTTCTTCCCCTTTATATTGCGAAGACTGGTTCTTCGATTTTTGGTAAGACAGGTTGAGCAAAGCACCTACATTGAATAGGTTGTCCGGGATGTCCCCCAGAGGGAGGCTTGCTCCATTTGAATTTCTTTCCGTTCCTTGCCCAATGTGACGGTATTGCATTTGGGCTTATGCCAGCCGGATTTCCTCTAACCCGTCCATCGCGGGAATCTCGCCATATATATTCTTTCACTCCAACCGCTGTTTGCCGTAACTTGGTGAGCTGTCCATTCAATTTATTCACCTGATCCCTTGCGATAAGTTTTGCTCTGTTTCTGCTTACCTTGAATCGTTCTATGATTTGTTGCCGAATCTCTTCAACACGTAATCCTTGCTGTGTCCCCCGAAACATAATGCCTTCAATTTCGCTGAAATAGCGATCTTCTATCGTATTTATCAACGATACGTTTTGCTTCACAAAGGCTGATATTTCGGCTTGTAAAAACGGCTCTGGAATAAACACATTGGTTAGTTCAATACCACTTACATCAGATAGCACTTTCGTTACTTCCTGCTTGTTTTTTCTTGATACCAAAAGAGCGATTAATAGTGCGATTTCCTCAAGTCTTGAATCCGGATATTCTTCGTTAAAGGCGCTTTTGTTTTCCCCTACAACGGACTGGATGTCATCTGCATAGTCATCTGTTTTGAATGTGTCAGTGGTGGGCCGTAATACGTTTGCTTGAGCAACTATAGCTGGTAATGCTGGGAAGACTATCGTTCTGGTGAGTCCCGTCATTGTGTTTACGTATTTAAGCAGTTCGACTGTATATTGACGCTCAGCATTTATGGGGAATAACTGAACACGGGAACGCTTACCACGTTTCCTTGGTCTTTCTCTTCCGTTTGTAAATGCGGTTCGTGCTGCTGTTAGATTGGAAAACGATCTCGGCAAACCAAAACTCATACAGTTCTACTCTCCACCGTTTGTGGGGTGGTTTCGTCTTCATCGTCTGTTGGGTCTTCATTAGCTTCGGCTTCCAATTCTTCCTTTCGGGGCTCTGTATTTATCTTTGTGTCCAGGCTGAAAGTGTCTGTCCCGAATCTGGATAGAGCTATCTCACTAGGTGTGGTGACTCCATTTTGAATGTAGACCTCGTCTTTTTTAGCTACATCCAACTCCATCTTCGCTCGGTTTTGGGTGGATAGTCGTTGCAATGGTACAAATTCAAACCCCACCTCATCGTCTATTTTTCCTTTCGTAGGGCCTTCCTTCATGAGCATTAGCATCCGCATTAACCCCTCTATAGGCTCCTCAATAACTTGCATCTGTTGGGCGGCTATGAAATCGTACCAATCCCTATTTTGAGAATCACCAACATTCGCTAGCCCGCCCTTTGGTGACTCCCCTAGTAATATCGTATGGGGGAAGTTCGAGGCGCCAACTAATCTATCGTTGACGACCTGTACCGTATCTTTTACCCCTGTCAGTGGAGTGGAAATCACCTCCATTTCATCTTCTTTATCTATCATGTCTGTTTTGAATGTGTTCCTAAGAAGGTCTTGAAGCTCCATGCGTTTAATGAGTAGGTCGTCCTCGTCGGCGGCTATCATTGAGGTGAATTCACTCACTTTCATAATCCGTTGTGAAAAATCAAACAATATCGACCCTATAATGTCGTTGGCTTGGGAATAGTTTATGATTGGGGTTTTTAACCCACTAAGCACAGAATCATGCCAATAGTTGTTGCTAATGAAGTGGTTTTGCGCGAACTCTTCCCCTTCGAAACGTAGTATGCGTTCATAGTGGACCATATGCGTCTCTGGTTTGTTCTGCTTATGGACATGGTATAGCGTTGGTAACCCAAAATTCGGGCTATCCAGATCATGATCGATTTGGCTTCCATCTGGTATCAATTCATACATATTTAATACAATAAGGGTTTTTATGGACCGTGCCCGAGCAAAATTAATGGGCTTGATTGGATCTTCCCCGTCATCTATATTCATAAAAATGGCAGCGCCACCGTATAGACGTGCCCATCTCCATGCTTTCTCTACGGATTTCCGAAACTTCAGTCTATCGAATTCGTCATTGAAGGCTTTTTTTAGTTCGGGCTCAGTGTTTTTTATTTCAATCCATGCACGAACACCTTCGCTCGGGACTTTGTTTACTATTTTCCGAGCTGTGGCATCTGCTGCGTAGAAGTCTTCTGCCTCTTGTTGTCTTACTAAATCTGGGATGGGGACCGCGTTAACGCGCTTGTCTCTTCTTTTTGACCCTAAGCCCGTGATAACGTTGAGTATTCCATCGGTGCGTGTAAACAATTTCTTCCAACTGACCTTTTTCAACTCATCACCTCGCTTAAAATACAAAAGGCGAACCTAACGGGGATAGATCCGTAGTATTCGCCTTTCCAACTATGCATCTATTATTATAGCACATTTTTTTCGGTATGCCGCAAGGTTATTTTTATTCCTTTTTTTAGATAACTGAAAGGGTACATCTTCCATCAAGATTTCCCACAAGGGCTTCATCCTTCTACTGCAATCATCTAGCATCCCCTTGATCATCTTTAAAAGGTTATCGACTAATTCACAAATGGGTGGCTTTTCTTTGTGAGGGTTTGGTTTTGTGGTGTTGCGGAGGGGTACAAACTTTGTTGATTGACGGGATCTACAGTTTCTAAGCACACGGACCCTATACGACCTTGGCTTGGGTTTTTTATCTATGATACCGGAGACAAACACAAGAAGCTTTTTAATGTGTGCCAAACACTCTTCGATCTCCTTTAAATATGCCTCGATTAAGGCAATTAGTTCTTCCGTTCCTTTTTGGGGTTTCTGTATGGCTATTATTTTTCGCATTGTGGCTCTTTCCGCTACTGCATGGTGTATTGGGCCATAAAAACAAAAAAGGCGAGCCACGCAAGGATTTCCTTGTGTAACTCGCCTCTGTTTTGGTGGGCCTAATGGCCTCCGATGTCAGTCAGCTATATTATGGTTTACTGTTTTATTCTTCTATCATACACTATTCTTTAGACTGGCTGGCCTTTAGCACTCCAAACGTCACAAGGTTTGCTACATTTGGTGCATTCATACCAATTTGTGGCACCTTGATGGCGACTGTTGGAATCACCGATAAAATCAGATGCTCCACACACTACTTTGACTTCTTCCCTACAACACTTTCTCCTGGTATATGAGAACTCAAAAACCCAAGAACGCCATGTTGCCAAGTGACTATATGTGTATCCCAACCAATTCGGGCATCGAACCCATAAGGCTCAATTTTAATGTCCGATATTTTAAGGTGAAACCCCAAATATTCGTTTAACCTATCAATAAGATTCTCCGTATCCGTGATTTCAATTTGGGTATCCAAAGAATCCTTAAGTGTTCCTCTATGGTATCTAAATTTAATCGGTAATTCATACCAGGGGTCACAGTCCCTTTTGCATTTCTGGCATATAAAACAATTTGTTTGGAAATTTTTGTCTTTATCATCACTAAGAAAATCAGGTGTCCCGCATACCTTCATTTCAGCTTTGCAGCAATTGCTCTTTTCTTCTGTCATGAATGCCTCCTTTGACATTGGGGCCGGGGGCTGGACTCGAACCGGCAACCTGTCGATTACAAATCTACTGCGCTACCAATTGCGCTACACCGGCTTTGCTATAAGTATACCTGGTTTACTTGCTTCATTAGTCTTGTTGAGTTCTTGCTCTCTTATAGCTTTCCATCCATTCTTTATTAAATGGGGGCATTTCTTTTGACCGTAGGCCAATGCTTCGGCATACGTCTTGGGGATGTTATCTTTGTTCATATCCTTGGGGTCGTAATAAATATCGCTATTCACTTCAGACACCACATATTCACGAAACCTTTGTTCAAGTTCGTCTTGTAGTAATCCTTTTATCTCGACCACGCGGACATCATAATTCATAGTTCTTAATGTGTTTTTGAGTCTAATATTTACGAAACCGGTGCATATTTCAATTCTGTGTGTGTGGGGGTAGGCCCCAAACCTGTCTAAAAGCGAAATGCCACGCATGGCGTATTCTGTGAGGTATCTTTGTTCTTGGAATGTATCTCCACGGAAATACTCCACGGGTACCACATCGGTAAACACCTGTTTTTCGTCCGAGGCCCCTACCATAATTCCGCAAAGTGGGAACCCCCAACCTGAATCGTCAAAGTTTATGACGGGAAGGTCGGGTATTTCGAACTCATTCCACCTTTCATTGTATATGGCACGTAACACCTTCTCATCATTGCAAACGATGCTGTGGCCGCCTTTTTTGCGGTTGTGGATGTACACCTTCACATTCCACTTGTCTGTTATTGTACCGGTGCCATGGAAAGTGGCCATCAAGAACGTATTGTTCTCTTGGCGCTCGGCCACCAATCCTCTAGCTTCTGCTTTTGCAAGAGAGGCCATTAGTTTTTTTGCTTCTGTTGGACTAGCTATTAAGCTCTGTCCGGTTATCACTTTCATAATAGTGGCCTCCTAATATGGCTTATCAAACAATATAACTAAGAATACTATTAATAAGCAGAAGGACATTAAAAAAGAGCTGATTAAAAACCCTTCAAGAATTCCGTCCTCTTTGCCTACAACAACCCCAATGAGAATAATTGTTAGCGCACATGACCCGGCTAATACCATTCCCAACGCTTTATGTTCTTTATTTCTCATGAATCTTAACCTCCTCATCTTTCGTTTAACGAAGAAAAATACATCCACGAAAAAAAACTACTCATGGATAATAGCAGTGACGAAGCCAGTAATCCGGCTATGCTCCCCTCTTCTTGCCATACAAATGCTCCAGTCAACACAATAACCATTAAACAAGAACAAGTGCATATCACTCGTGACGTTTTGATTATCACTCTCATATTGGTTAGTTTACTCATCAATCTTAACCTCCTTTAGTCCCCACCTGTCCACTTCAGCTTCTTCCTTGCTTGTATACTGAAATCCCCAATGTGTTCCAAACTCGTCGAACATTTTCGTTCTAGCTTCTGTCCAGGTGCCACGGATTATCACATATCCGGTATGATGAGTATGATAGCCGCAAAACGTAAAACACCAATCAAACACTTTGTCTTTTATGGAGTCTACCGGGCTAACTGTGAGTCTTATTTGTCCCATCTTAATTCCATTGTGACGATGACGCCCTTTCGTTGTTTTGGATGTCTTTTTCTGCTGCTTTGTTTGCTCCTTTTACCAGCTCCCATGTGAGTTGTTCAAACATTTTAAGTTGTATCTTAACTGCGGTTGAATTTATTTTTCCGTCTTTATCCAAAACTAAGTTGTGCCTAGCTATCAAATAGGCAAGAGCTACTGAAATTCCGACTTTAAAGTCACTGAATTTTAGTTCTCCTTTTTCGACGAGCGATAGTTTTTCACTCATTATCTTATCGACTTCATCAAAGAATTCTTTCCCTATAATATTAGTTTTCAGCATCCGTTTCCTCCTCATTTTGTTTGCTGCCTATTGGCTCATCGAGTAGTATACGACCTCCTTCGTTGTGTCGGTGTGTTCGTTTGAGTAAACTACATAGGGATGGCGGATCCTCTATGTTTTTAAATATCCCCACGAGATGCTTCACTAGTCTATTGTTTAGAGTTGATATCTCTTGAATGATCCCGCCGTGTGGGCCGTATTGCCCGTTCCGTGACTCTTTGTCGCTTAACTGGATGCGTAGCTCTCCGAATAGGTATTTCCACACCAACACCCCATACCGGTTATTGCACATCTCGTTTGGTTTTACTTCGATTATTGGCGTTTCTATTTTACTGGTCATGTCATCCTTCTTTCTTACCTTCATGTTCAATATATCCTTAAAGGTCTCTAAAAAGATGCCCTTTAAATGGAACTCCTGAGCATAGGTGAAACGATTGTCTTTGGGGTCTATAAGTAACGCTGAGATCATTGCTAATTTTCCTAAAATTCCGGACAAAACAAACCCATCATGTAAGCCTTTTTCTTGTGCTATTTGCTGATTCTTAGTGATAACTTCGCCAACTTCATCGTACACTTTTAAACATATATCATGGCAATCTTCCATTTCCTTTTCCATTGTCATATTATTTTCCTTTTGGATGCTTTGTGGGCATCAGTGGATCTCTGATTTTCTGTAATTTGTTGGATTTTTTGTTCGTTCCTTAGAAGAGGGTTTGCTATTTTTCGGTGTCTTGCAAGTGCTTTTTCAACTTCTTTCGAGAATTGTTTTAGATCCTCTAATGTGTCGTTTAAATAGTCATCGGTCAACTTGATATACTCATTCACGGTAATAGTTGATTTTGTGCTCTCTTGGAATTTCTTGTACTTATCTTGCAAAAGATTTGTGTGCTCTATTAATGACCTCATGATCTCTCCTCCTTTGAATCGTTACAGTGCCTCAGTTAAAATGCGGAAGCTCTCTAAACAAGGACCCTTGAAAGTAATTTCAATTGGAACGCTTTTAAGCTTGTCTATACTGTCCACCTTCGCGTCTTTTAGTAACCTTGAAACATATTTTAACGTGTTTACCATTGCTTTATCTCTTGACTCCTGCGACCATTTGCTGTCTTTAGTGTGCTCTATTTTTTCATAGTCCCATGCCGATGTATCTGTGCAGACAGTCCATCCACCCGCTTTGAGTGTAAAACTTATGCCTAAGCAACAAGACTGATATCCACAATGACCAAATTCCACGCTTTCAATTTTTCCAATGACCTTTTCCATTAAATTATCTCCCTTTTCTTAGTTTTCAACTTGAAAATTTCTTGTATATATTAGCCCACTCCTTTTGCGTCTGGAACTCCAGCATCGTTGGGCTTGAAGCCCATTTGTTCATTCGTTTCCGTTCTCCAAAATGCTGAATAAGTTCTCCCATAAACTCGTACTGAAAGCTAAATGAAATTTCTAAGTGACAGTCTTCTGGTATTGAAAATAACGCCTCGACAACTTCATTCCGGTTGACGAACCCTTTATTACCTACTAGCCAGCAGTCCTTGTATTCTGAATGGCACCGCTCCTCCCCGCTTGAGCCTGTCTGTACTGAATGAACCATTCGTGATCCGTTGGACTTGCACTGTATAGTTTTTTTTTGCAACCACACGTTGTGTGGTTTTTTTGGCCCTGAATCTCTTAGAGGAATGTCCCCTTGATCTGTGATTAGGTTAAAAAGGTCATTTTGTTTGCTGGTTAATTCAAAACGAATTTCCCTCATTTTATCTGAACTCACTTCAGGTTTGGCATAAATTGAAACATCAAAATTAGCAATCAATCCGTTGAGAATTTCTGACATTTGGTAGTTATCAAATTCAGTTTTTGCATAAATTGAAACATCTACATTCTCGGCTAAACCGTCAACGATTTGTAACATTTGTTGCCACCCAAACTCAGGTTTTGCATAAATTGAAACGTCTAAATTATTTTCTAGCCCCTTACGTATTTGATCCATTTGTGCCTTATCAAATTCTGGCTTTGCAAAAATTGAAACGTCCAGGCCATCCTCTACCCCTTTACTTATTTGATCTAGTTGCAACTCATTGAATAATGTTTCGTCTATAACTGTTTTTGAATTTTCCATTTTAATCATCTTCCTTTCTTTATTATGATTTAATAATAACATTGTTTATAATGCTTGGCAAGCCTTTTCTTGTTTATGTTTTGCTTTTAATATGTACAATGCTCTCTATGTGTTTTGGTTGGGATTTTCTGCCATCCTTTATCATCTTGACCTGCCTATCTTTCATTTTGACCAGTTCTCTTCCGACCTCTTCACAGGCGCGTTCCCAGTGAATTACTTCCTCCCCTGTGACACCTCCTAATAGAATGCACGTTTTAGCCCTACCAACGGCTTCAAACACTTGATCCATAGAAAATAACATGTCTGCCTCTTCCTGGCTTATCCCTTTTGTTTTATAAGGGCTTTCCTTCTTGATTGTCATTCTAGACTCCTCTCTTTCCTTTTTACCGATTTGATTGCCGATAAATCCCACATGCAGCCACCGTCGCAGTCTAAACCGCATATGAACATGTCATGACTCATGTTAATTTCGATGCCATGCTTGCCGTATCCCGATAATCCCCACATTCTTTGCTTCAGTTCTGATTGGTTTGGAACCTCGAATCCTTTGTATTGTGAAAACAGGTGTTCCCAATCAAGAAACCCCATGCTTATTTTACTGTCATAGCCAAAAGGTATGATTTTTAATTTACTGAGATCATTCAAGTTATCAATGAAAAGAATGTCTGACATGTCTAAATCAAGTGTGAAATCATACTTACAGGGTTTTCCAAAATCAGCATCTTTACACCATTGATGCCACGAATAGTCATTGGTGTACCAGAGCCCATTCGGTTTGCCGTTGTTTCTTTGACCGGCATATTTCTTACCCAAATCTAGTAATTCGTTGTCAGTAGTGTGTATTCGTTTCATGCCACTCTCCTTTCGTTAATTAAAATTCATATTCAATCTCGAAACGAATTCTAAATATCAGCCAAATAAAATAACAAAATCCGTGTCCAAAACTTAGCCATGGGTTAACCTCAAAACGCAGAAGGTTGATGTCCAAGGAAATTTTACCCCCTGTAATTTTTCGTCCATTGTATTTACCTCTTGGCCACTTCACTCTTATCCTCCTCTTCCAGGTCTAATTTTGTGGAAAATTCACCGGCCTTCATGGAGTTTTGTTCCCAGCTAGGCCAAGTCTTTACCTCAGCCCTGCACTTTTTCATGTCTGCAATCAGCTCGTTTTCTGGATCCATACCCTTCTCCTTTCACGTCGCATAGGTCTTGTTTAACTGCTTTGATCAACTATCAAGCCGTTTTTGGTAAACCCTTTCTGAGGTATTTGTTGATACGCTTCTGTGATTCTGGAATTTGTCAATGTTGAACTCATTATTCCCTTTTTACGTCCAAAATTGGCGATCCTTTTAAATTCAGTCTCCATCCATGCCTTCATTTTTTTTCGTCTGCAATCTTTACTAGCTTCGCTTAATACTGCCATATCCTTCTCCTTTCACGTCGCTTTGGTGTTGTTAGAGTTTCCAATATTTTTCAAATAAAGGCTCTCTCTTAAATTCTGTGTGTTTTTTTAATTTTTTCAAGAGTTTGTTTGTGCGTTTAATTTCACTCGTGCAATCATTTTTTAGCCTTTCATTTTTTAATTTATTTGTTTCTGACATCTCAAGTCCATCTGACATATCAAGTGCAAAGGCTGCGAAAATGAAGTCCCGCTCAATAATCGCAATTAAATTATCCATACCAGAAAAGTATTCTAAATCGGTGTATGGTCCTTTCTTGATTTTTTTCTCAACTGTGGCATCAAATGCATCTATCGCAAGAAAATATTCTGTTTTTGGTATCTGTACTTGAAACATTTCTATCCTTTTTGTGTCGCATAAATATTATTATGTTTACTTGAGAGGGGTTCGCCAAACAGAAAGCGCCCAATCTATCCAAATATCAAATATGGGTAAAAACATTATCCATGTAATAACCAATGCTATTAAGTCAGATTTTATTTGTACTTCCATGACTATCCTCCATTAATTTGACGTTTTTACAAATTGGAATATCGGAACCATCTTTTAAGTTTTTAACCGTTCTTTTATCCCATATTCTTCTAATTTCTGACTGTTCAGCATCAACGTGAACTATTAACCCGTCAATCTCTGGTAACTCATCCACCACCATCACTCCTTATCGTCTTGAGGGGGGTTGCCCTCCCCTTTAATTGTCTCTTTACGGTCCCCATATAGCTTCTGCACATTCTTCACAAATCACTTGATGATAATCTTTATCACTCAAATGAGCGTAGTTACAGCCACCGTCTAAAGTCCTCCCACAATGATCACATGGTTTATGACGTTCCACACCATCACTCCTTATTCTTCTTGAGAGGGGTTAAGGGTCCCAAAACGTAGAATTTACGATTGTCACTCTCAGTCCAATTTGAGAGACTGAGAGTTTCTATTTTTATGCCTTCACAGCGCATTTTAATAACTCTCGCATCTCTAGAATAACCGTTCTTAAATATGATCTCAAACGGTTTGCCATAATCGATATACTTTTTGAGACGTACATCCCAATAAGGTTTGATTTCTCGGTATTCTTCAGTTTTTACGCCTTGTTGAATTAAATCGAACCATTCCTTTTTTAACGTTAAACTCAATACCAAGCCATCACTCCTTATCTAACTTGAGAGAGCCTAACTCTGGCAATCCAGAGCTAGGAAGTTCTCCCTCTCCGCATTTTGGGCACAGATAACTATCCATACTACCAGTCCATGATACCCCGCAATCAAAACAGGACATATGCCGTAAGTACCAAGGTTCAAGACCTGATAAATTTCCTAGATGTTTTAATTCCTCCTCCATACCATCACAGCCTCTTCTAGTTGTGTAAGCGCAGCCATATACCCTGATTCATAGGCCCAATCATATTTGTCCTTCCCTGGTATCAAAACAGACTGTCTATCTTCGCATTCTTTCTTTAATTGAATAAATTTCTTTTCCCATATCTCTTCCATACCATCACTCCTCAAACTCATCAATGATTGCACTTGAGGTGTCGCCAATCGCCTCAATAAAATCACCTATCAACGGAACATTACCGGTGTAAGTATCAGAGCTGCACGATTCAATCGTTCCTTTTATTGTTCTGACTGTTATCTCTATGGGCGCCGTTGTCGTTCTCAATAATGCTTTTAAAATTCCCATGCAGTCGCTCCTTATGTGAAATTGATAGTGGGGGTCTTTGGTAACGGCATCCAGTGAGTGACCTCGTCTGATATATGCCAGTTTATTTCAGCACTGACCGACGCTTCCCACCATCCCTCGATCACCCAATAACAATCATTTTTTTCGTCATATTCTTCACAACTTAAAGTGTCGATATCATTCGAAAGAAAGTCCTCTGCTAACACGGTTTTGGGTGGAACGTATTGAGCTATTGATACCCAATACTTATCCAAGCTGTTCTTGTGAGCAATAAGCACACTGATTGCTGCTGGGGGTTTTTTTAACTCAACTTTAATCCAGTTCGATTCCATCACTTCCTCACTTTCTGATTGTAACTTAAATTCACCTCGAAATGGTTTGGGGAATTTCTCAAGTGCTTTCTCCAGTTTATCGCAGTCTTCTGCTTTGACTTGGTAAACTAACCCGTTAATTCTAGGTCTTCGATTTTTTTTATTCATCTTTAGTTCCCTTAAAATGGATCTTATGTAGTGGGTCACCACACCCAAACCCAAATCCAAAACCAATAGCTGCACTACAAACAAATAAGCCCCAAGCGAGCTTAAGTAACCCGTAGTTCGACTCTAATATTTTTACTATGTATTCACCCATCATAGCCCTTTCCTTTCTTACCTTCTCGATATTTCTCGCGTGACGATGTCCCACCAATCTTTGTTTTCTGGTATCCCTTTTAGCCTATGCCATAAGGCAACTAATTGTATGTCAGTAAGTGATTCAGCGAACTCTTTGAAGCTTTTTCCGGGCTTCACTCCAAATGCATTGTCAATAAACCCATCCAATACACTGTCTGCAATTATGGATAGCTTCAGTTTTAGTCGATCGACTCCTTCATCCACTGCCTGTTTATTCGTTTTATCATCCATTGCCTTCCTCCATGCCGTCTATAAGGTGCTTCAGCCATTCGTTTTTATAAAGACAACCCTCAAGGAATGCGCGGTAGTAGGGACCGGATTTAGGGTCCTCCTTTAATTTCTTCTGTAGCATTTCCGTGTAATAGATGTCCGTAGCAATCAAGTTTCTGAGACGTTTCAGCTTTTGGGTGTCGTTCATTATTTTGCCTTTCTATCTTGAACTATTAATGAGGGATTCGGCGTAAATGGTGGTTAAGCACAATCACCGAAATACCCTACCCAAGGGAACCACCCATAGGGTCGAGACCCCTCATTAATAGCTCTTACAATGAATTTTGCTTCACGATCTTTTCCAGTCCATCCAAAATTCTGACCGTTTCGATTGACTGAGGAGCGCTTTTGTATTTGTTTATTTCGTTCAATAATATCCCCGTGACAATGGCTTTTTCCTCTTTAGGTATGTAAACCTCTCTCATCTTTGCGCGAAGAAATTGAATCAAGCTATCTCCTGGCATATCTAACGTCCTTGCTATTTTCCTTTCTGAAAACCGAAGGTCTCTCAAGGTTTGAACCTTCTTCATATCCGGGTGATGTATTCTAACGTTTGTCATGCTTCCTCCATTGACTGTTTATCATTACATTGTTTATCTTCGTTTAAATCCGTTTTTAACTCGATTCGATTGGGTTTTATTAACATTGTTACACTTACTTTCGTTATTGTCAACCTGGGTTTTTTTGAGCACATCTTGTAGGTAGCAATGAAAGCAAAGCTCTGGATTCCGCCTCTTTGGGTTTGCGCTGATTATGCATTCCTCTTGCATTAGCGCGTCTTCTACGGCTGTGCGTAGTATGCCCATCTTTTCTATCGTGCTTTGTTCTACCAACGTTAAGCGGGTACCGCGCCTCTTGAGTTCTTTTAAAATGTCTTCTACTTTGTAATGTCTCAGTGCATTTGCGACTAAATCTTCGTTCGTGTCCTCCATTCCAATCATCTCCCTTTCTTAGTTTTCAATGTGCCCCCCGGTATTCAAACTAATATACTTTCGCTTTTGTTAGGTCTTCTCCATCATTATTAATCTCCGTCACCCAAAAAAGGCCATCTAATTCTGCCAAAAACCCATAGCTGGGGTTCTTATGAAGAAAATTATTCGCCTCTATTTCAGTAGAGAAACCCAAGCAGTCTCTATAAATTCTCCACCCTATATTATTTACCACTTTATCCTCAACCACATATGTTTTCTCTAGATTATCCATATTAATCATCTCCCTTTCTTAGTTTTAAGCCCCTATGGCCAACCAGTCATAGTAACTACCAACAAAGTATTTTCTTTTCCTGTTCGGGAATACCTTTTTTAGGTTGTATATTTTGACTCTCGCGAAAAATGGATCCTTTGTTATTCTCGCTTTATGCTCTTTGATTGCTTCCTTTCTAGTATTGAAAAAGCTTCGCATTCCAATCATCTCCCTTTGTTTATATGTAGTATGGTGAGTTAGATATATCGACTTTGTTTTTAGGTAAGTTTCTTTCATCTATAACAGTCTTTATTGCTTCTTCTTTTGAATCTCCAAGTCTTTGTAATATTTTCATTAGATTTGTTTCTTTTTTTGTTAATTCCAATTTAATCATCTCCCTTTGTTTAATATAGTTTAATAATAACATTGTTTATAATGCTTGGCAAGTGGTTTATGTATTTAATCTTTATGTTTAATATAAACAATGTTACGACCTTGATCCCACTATGGGGGCTAACCTGTCTTGAGTATGTACTTTGTTGACTGCGTGGCCTTGGACGCGGCCTGCACAACCATCCTCTTGTCAGCCCTTAAGACTTTTAGCCATTCTTGAATATAGGCAGATGAAACGTCAATTGTTTTATTGAGTATCCCAGCTTCCCCGCAAAGGAAAGCTGCCCCCATTTCTGCGATCAACTCTTCCTTTGAATGGGTTTTACTTCGAAATGCGTGAGTCTTTATAACTCCATGGCGCCCCAACCTTGTTTCGTGGCCTGTGGCATGTGTTAATTCATGAAAGAGTACCGAATAGTATACAGGTTCATTATCGAATTGGCTTTTCTGTGGCATCTTTAGAACATCCAGAGATGGTGTGTATGCGGCCTTATTCCCATAGTGCTCGATCTTTGGCATGGTGCTGGGCATTTGATCGATGATTTTCTGCGCGTTCTCTATTGTTTGGAATTCGGTTAAGTTTGCGGGTTCAATTTGTGGAAATTCGACCCCCTCCACTTGCTCCGAGTTGAATACCGTGTACAGTTTAAGAAAATGTCTGCTAACCTCTACCTCCTCTTTTTTTCCTGTCTTCCTGTCAATCTCCTCCTCTTTGGTTTTAAAAGTGGACGCATACACAATCTTGCTTCCGGCTTCTCCTTTCTTGACATTCCCCCCAAGCTCTTGCGCTTGCTTAAACGTTAGCCAGTATGGGCTCATATAGCCCTCTGTTGCCAAATGGAATGCGTTGATACCTGTATATAGGTTTTTACTAACAAAGTTCCGTGGTGCGTCGGAAACCGAGTTCCACGGTCTTTGCCATGGCACTATGCCCTTTTCGAGTTTTTCTATGATCTTGTTGGTGATGACTTCATGTGCATCGATCCGTTTTGTGTTTTTGCCCTTCATGATTGCTCCTTTGTTAATTCTTTATTCTCCCTCACCCCCGGTGTTCACGATTAAGTTTGAAGCATTGTTCTTGTTTTTTCTAAATGAGTCTGTAATAGGAATCTAATAGCATTTATATCAGCGTCTTCACCCGACTCTTTCTTTATGCCTTCAATTGCATTCACTGTCGCTTCAACTGTCTTCATTAAATAATTCAAAGCCTCATTTATTTTTTTTTGTTCTTTACTTGTCATTCAAACCACTTCCTTTGTTTAGTATGATTTAATATTAACATTGTTTATAACACATTGCAAGCCTTATTCGTATTTAAATTTTGTGTTCAATAACAACAATGATACAAATTTGTTGCTCCCACATTTTTTAAAAGCCTACCAAGTGTCCGCTTTTTGATACTGGGGATCCTTTTCAACAATACAGATCGCTATACGTGAGATGAACAACTCTAGCTGGCGTTGATAGTCATGAGCCTGTTCAATTTGATAGCGAACTGATTGAAGGGCTTTCAATAACTCAAATGGACTTAATATTCTAGAAGAACTCTCATGCTTAAAATCGTAAAGCTCTAAAGGTTTTTTGTAGCGAATTGCATAGCTTATTAAATTGGCTTGATGCAACCCTGACACAAACCAACTCAATACGATATCTAGGTGTTCATCTTCGTTAAGTTCCGGGCTATAACGCTTAGATTTTTCTAACTCCTTATTTAGAATGTATTTTGACTCAATTCTAAGATCAAGTTCATCCCCATACTCCCGTAATGTGTCTAATATTTCAGAGTATCGCAGGTCAGTTTTCATTTGTACGCTCATTTTTTTCTCCCTTTTTGGCCCCCCTTTTAAATTTTAGTTAACTGGCTTCCTCAAGTTTAGCCTTGGCCTGTTGCAAGCCATTGTCTAGGTAAACAAAGTTTTCATCCCTGTAATAGGTTCCGTTATTTACACTCCTTTCTATTCTCGCCAACCAGTAATTTACTTTATCTTGTAACTCTTCAATGTGTTCCTTGTCTGTTTTTATTTGTGCGTTCATAATTGTTTTTCTCCTTGTTTTTAGTATGATTTAATAATAACATTGTTTATATTAATTGGCAATACTTATTTGTATTTAAATTCTATGTTCAATATCTACAATGATACTCAGTAAATTAGCTTACAGGGCACGGCTTGCGTTGACTATGTATATACTCATTAACTCCGGATATCAAGCGCCCCATTAGCCATACAAGGCATCTATCTTTATCCTTGAAGTTCTTCACAAAATGGAATATTTCCTCATCCCAAAAATCTCTTCGTTCTAGTGTCCACATCCCGTTATGATTTGGACCAGTAATATACAGCTCTGTACCTACCACGTTGTATTTGCCTTCTTTTGTTCTTTTGAATTTTAACATTTTAAACAGCTCCTTTTAGTTACTCTCAATTAGCCCATTGGTTTCAGGGCTAGTCATTGCACCCACAAGTGCATCCTGAAACTTCTTCCTCCTCTTGCCATTGATAATAATCCTCGTCGTCTGTGCTTGGTATTGAAACTTCATTTAGTTGATTATTCATTTGCCACTTCCTTTGTTTAATATGGTTTAATAATAACATTGTTTATAATGAGTGGCAAGTGCTTTTTGTATTTAAGCTTTGTGTTCAATGGCAACAATGTTTGTATACTATATAGTGGGGTAAGGCGTGGTAGAGAATGTCACCTACCAAGCATTGCTTTGGTCGTATTGATTTTCTTCTTTCTACTGAACACGGCATATCTGGTGGCATCAAGAAGGTGGTTAAACTTGTCCACGGGCTCATCCAAAAGGTTTCCGTTTTTGTCTTCTTTCCACTTATACATTTTTAGCTCTTTGATCAGGTTCAGACTGTGGATGTCAATATACATCCGATAGCGTTTGAGCAGGTCAATTCCGTCCTTGACGCTGTTTTTTCCCTTGATGCTTGGATGTATATTAAATCGCGCTTTATAGATCTCCTGAATGAGCTCCGGTCTTGAACAATCGCCATAAATTTCTGCTCTGCGATTTGGTATTAATTCTTGGAGCTTATCTATGATCATTTTTCCGGTCAGAAATTGTTCGTGCAGTTCTTCCTTTAGATATACGTTTTTGTCGTATATTTTGACCCGAATCAATGCGGTGGGGTTGTTATACCCAAAATCCAACCCGTAAACGTCTTCGTTTCCAGGGGCGTCTTCAAAATCGTGAATTGTCTTCCAATTCTTAAAAATGATAGCTTCGGTCATACCCGGCTCACCTAAGCCATACACTTGCCAATACCAGGGGTCAGTTTCTTTCAAGCTCTCCACCTCTCGGATTAGAACGTCCTCTAAGAATGGATTGTCTTTGTAGGTCGTTTGGAGAAAGTCCGCGTCCTCCCTGGGGATGATCTTGTCAAAAATAAAATGCATGATATCTGAGGGGTTGTAGTCCAAGACAATCTTCCCAGTTGTCCGGAAGGTCAATTGTTTCCAATCATCATACCCAACTTCATTTGCTTCATTGAGAAAAAGGTAGTCCCGTTTCCTTCCCCTGACCTTTTGAGAGTCATCTAGTGATATGAATTCGATTAGGTTGGTACCCAAGTTATAGGTCATCTCGGATTTATTGAGGTTGCGCCTGTCATATATCTTGAGTGAATCAAGTATGCTGATAAAATCTCTAAATGCTGTCGCTTTCAGGGCTGGTAATGTCTTTCTACAAATCGTTAGGGTTTTTTTTTCTTCGTTGAGTAGCTTGATAATGAACCAAAGTAGGATGTTCCAAGTCTTCCCGCTTCTTGTTCCGCCCTGATGTACGCTTATTCGTTTGTCTGAGTGTTGGAGCTGTCTAAAATGGACCGTGGTCTTGATTTTCATGGAGGCTTTGAAGCATTAGCTCTCACTCTCTGAACTGCTTGGATCAATTATCTCAACTTCGTACTTTACTGCCCCGGTATGCACCTGTTCTACTGTTTTACCCCAACCTCTATCCTTAGCATGAACATCTAACCATCGATTCATTGCTTTTAGATTCCCTTCATTAATTTTCTTAATATACTTACCTTCTGCAAGGTCATTAATGATTTCTTTAGCCTCGTTTTTGGCGTCTTGTAGTTTCTGGTGTTTCTCGATCCTTTCACCAAGGGATTGCCTTGTTATCCCAAGTATATCGGCAGCAGGGGCCACGATACCGCCAGTGTTCAATAGGGCCTCTACAATTTGTTTTATACTGACTTTCACTTAAATACCCCCTTTTCGTAAGGTTTGTAAGGTTGTTAAGTTCATATTCGGTGACCACAAACCTGTAAAAACTCTGCCTTTGTGCCGTTTTCGTTTAAAAAAGAACCCTTTAGACATGTTGTTGTTGTCCAAGTGTCGTAAGTTTTGATTCCTCTCATTTCCATACAAAGGTGTCTTGCGCGTAGAAGGACGGCTACTCCAAGTGGTTCAAGGCGTTCATCCATATACTGTGCAATCTGGTGCGTGATCCTTTCCTGGTTTTGGAACCTACGGCTAAACTTATCCACAACACGAGCTATCTTCGATAGGCCGACGATTTTACCTTTTGGGATGTACGCGACGGCGGCTGTCCCCATAAAAGGCAACAGGTGGTGCTCGCATAACGAGAAAAACGGTATGTTCGATTGCACAATCATTTCATCGATTCCCTCGTTCTTAAATGTAGTGAAATTAAATTCTTTGGGGTTCAAGAACTCTTTCAGGTAACGTATGTGCCGCTTTGGTGTTTCTCTTAGTCCCTCCCGGAGTGGATCCTCACCCAACCCCTGGATAATTCGTACCACGTTGTCATTGAGTTCCCCGTCGGCTTTCTTTTCCCACGGGAAGACCACCCAATCGCTTATGTTTTCTTTCTGCTTATCAACCAAACAAATTAATGGGGTGTTAGGGTATAGTGATTTGTATTTCTCCGACGTGGCGCCTGAATCTAGAATGTCATCCACAATGAAATCCGCTTCCTCCGGAACTGCGACAGGATTGCCGGTAAGCCCGGATACTATTGCCCCCCCCCGTGGAATGCCGTAGTAGCTTCCGGATGGTAACCTCTTGATCCGTTTAAACACTTCTTCCCACGTTATTTCGATCATAATATCCCCATCAATTTGTGACTCTGTAAGGATAGCTTCCATTTGGGATTATCCAAACACATCTTTATACAATGCTTTATGGTTTCTGCATCTGGGTGGATACCGTCAAAATGTGGGCTTATGAAATTCCTACCCGCCTTAATATTAGTCTTTGGAACGAATTGCTTCGCGTGTCTCACCCATCGGAGTTCATCAACGTGAAGCCCGTCTTCTCTTAATTTGAAATTCTTTAAGATGACGTGTTCGGCAACCTTTGGGGATAGGCAAACCCAATCTATTCCTTCTGGGGCTGCTTTTACTCCACTTGTTTCAACTGCTTGTGCAAACCCTTTTGCTTTGAAAAACTCTATATGCTCTTCCGTTAGTTGATCCAGTGGTTCCCCCCCCGTCCAGACGATCCATTTACACTTCGTTGTAAGTGAGTGGATCCATTTAAGGATTTCATCCAATTGCATTTTCTGGCCGGAGATGAATTCAGTGTCGCACCGGATACCAGACTCGTAGCAGTGCTTTTGGGCTGAACATCCCTGCAACCGAATAAAAACGGAAGGATGACCCGCTCGCATTCCTTCGCCCTGTAGAGAATAAAACATCTCATTTACACGTAATTTCATAGCTCTGCCTCCGCGTAACAATTCTCCGTTTCATAGAGCTTCACCTTGGTCACTTTGACTTCGGTTAAGTTTAAAAGTATGGGACATATTTTATTGAGTAAGTATTTCGCCATGTTTTCTGCTGTTGGGTTCGACTCCATTAAATAAAGTTGCCCCGTATCAAGTTTTTGTAGCGAAGCAATGAAGTCAATATCTTGTACAAAAAGAATCGTTTTGTGATCCCAGTTTGACTCGATCCATCCCCCTATTTTATCTTTGAGTATGCTAAAATCAATGATACGACCTATATCATCTAGCTCCTCTGCCTCTGCATATAACCACGCGATATAGTTGTGGCCGTGGAGTTTGGCGCATTTGCTTTCATGATTCATAACCCGGTGACCCGAGCAAAAATGGACTTTCCTAACGCATCGTAATTTCATTTCATATACCTCACTTTATCTTTTAATTTGTTTATCTTGAACGCTTTTTTCCGCATAAAACAGGGGCCGCACTCACCACAATGACCTACAAAGTTTTGATAACACGACCACGTTTCTTCCATGGGTGCTCCTATTTCTTTCCCGAGTTTGACTATTTCATGTTTTACAAGGTTGCCAAGTGGCATTTTTAATTCAACACGCTTTCCGTTTTGGATTGCATACGGAATAACTTCCTGTAGTTTGTGGATGAATATCATTTCGTTGTCTGGGTAGGCGCCGGCTTCTTCTAAATTGTTTCCAAGATAGATATGGTTAAACCCTTTGGACTCTGCATATCCAATAGCCAGACTCAACATGATCAGATTCCTTGCCGGAACCCATTCATGAGCGAACTCGCTTGCTGAAACCCCGGACGCTAAATCGGTTTTGTCGAAAAGGGGGGATCCACCTATGATTGTTTTTAGGTCTATATCAAGGAATTGATACGCGCAATCTAGTGTGTTGGAAAGCTTTATTACCGTGTCTTTTTCTTTTTCTTGTGCTCGGCAATTGTATAGAATGTGAAGCAACGTAATGTGCATACTGTCCTTGACCTGTGCATACTTTGCACATACGGTGCTGTCTAAACCTCCGGAGAAAAGTATCAGCGCCTTGTTGTTTAATGGTTCTTTATAGAGGTCTGACATACTGATGCCTTCTTTATTAATTGATACAACCGTGTAGGGTGGCACCTCCAATCGTTCTAGTCGGTCCGGTAAATATTGTGAAAGGGATGTGAAATAAATAGTGTCCTCTGATAACCCTAAAACAAGTGGTTTATAGTTTGTTGCAAGATATAACTGGTTTTTTTCCGCATACGCAATGGAGTATGATCCTTTTATCTTCATTATCCTTTTCTTGAAGTCCATTAGATTTTGTGTCCCTAGAAGTAGTGGTGGTAGGACCCCGCTATCAATGATTGGGTTACATGTTTCATTGAAGTCTTTGTCGTTTGCTATAGTTCCATTGTGGGCCACCACCGCTAGATGATCGAAAGGTTGACAGTCGTATTCAGTTTTGTCTTTCCTGTATTCCGTGGTGCTCTCGGCTCTATTATTGCTAATCAATATGTGAGTATTTGATTGTGGCCACCACTTCTTAATGAAATCTTCATCAAACGATGTCGTCCTTTTTCTAGTGTTGCTATCACTGATCTCCACAATACCAAAAGAATCTCGTCCTCTTTCCATGGCCCTTTCTATGATCTCTTTAATTACAGGGGCTCTTTCTTGACTTGGTTTTATGGCTATGAATCCATTTATGGAGCACACTTTTGTTCACCTCTTAATTTTTTGATTCGTTCGCATGCGGAAAATAGATTTTTTATATCTCTTTCGCATGTGAACGCTAAATATAGTCGCGTACCATAGTGTTTGTAAAAATCCTGCATCTTGAGAACATAGCTAGTAGCTGCTATTTCTTCGCGACTATAGGATTCTTTCCATGCTTGGGCATAAGCGAATTTTTTGACGTAGTCATAATCAAACCCCATATCTTTAAAATATTTGAATATTGTGGGGGATGGCTTGTTAACAAAATGCTGCCTTTTTAGATTTTTTACGTTTCCTTTTCCATCGTATACGGGTAAATGTCCATAGATTTTATTGCCAAGCCATGACGATGAGTCCACGCTATGTGGTTTGTAGCGTGCTATAAAATCGTTTTGAACAAATCCCAACCAATGGCATTTTCTTCCTTTGTTCTCACCTAAAAACCATTTAACATAATTCCGGTTGTTGGATGTTTTTGCGTTTCCACCAAACATAATATAATCGGTATGTGAGTAAAATTCCTCTAAACGATCCAATGTATCCCCCCTTGTAAATACAGGCATCACGTCGTATCCCCGTTCCTCCATTTTTAGGAAGTTTTTATATGTCTGTTCAGGGTTTCCGATGACGTCCAGTTGCACCGCATTAAATGGCCGGAGACTCTCAATGCTATCTAGGAATTTGCAATATTCATCGAGAGATATTTTTTTTCCACTGTTGAATGCTGAGAAGGCCCCGCTATCAATTATAAGCCTGTATTCTCCATGGTGTTTTGTTAGTTTTTTGAAAATTTTAGCGTCGAAGTATGGGAACTCGACAAGTATGCTTAGTTTATTCAACGTCCACTCCCTCAAAACTGGTCTCTTTTAGCTTTAATTCAATGAAGTCCCGTAACTCCTCTTTATCGCTCTGTTGGCATATGATTTTTATTGTTTTGATGTCTTTGTTTTCAACTTCAGATACTAGGGTTGTGTCGCCTAAGTCGGAGTTCCAATCATGTGTGAGATCAATCTGCATGAATCCCCAATTAATTAACTTGCTTTCTTCAAACTGGGCCTTAAGCTTCTCATGGTCCCATCGCCCGGTGTTTTTGTTTAGTCGGACGTTGAGTTCCATTTCTTTCTCTTTTTCAAGTTCGACATGAACGCATGGAACCTCCTTTTTCCCCATTTTTTTGTACACATTGATCCGCATATGTCCACCCACTATCACATTTTTACGGTCTGGGTGACGATTTATAACGATCGGATCAACGAACCCGAAGCTATCAAGTCCATTTTTTATGTCTTCATACTCTTTTTCGGTGAGTTTTCTTGGATTATACTCTGCTGGAATTAGCTCGTTGATTTTCCGCCAAGTTATTTCGATTTTGAGGTCTTTTGTGTTTTTGTTATTCAATTTTCACCCCTGTGAAACTAGTATCCTTTAGTATTGAATTTAGAAATGTATTGATCTCATCGTAGTCTTTTTTATCGCATTTTATTGTGATGACGCCGTTTGCTAGTATATTCATAGGTACTAGATCATCGATTGAATTCCCGATGTTAGGATCCCAATCGCCAAGTAATTCTTCTTTCATGAATCCCCACTTAATGAGGTGATTTACATCAAATATGTTTGCCAAGATTTCATAGTCCCACTCACCTGTGTTTTTATTCAGCCGGACGTTGAGTTCCATTTCTTTTTCTTTTTCCAGGTGGACATATACGCAAGGCACGTGTGTTTTGCGCTTGTCCTTTAATATCTGGACCCTCATATGTCCACCGACTATCACGTCTTTGCGCTCCGGATGCTGATTGACAATAACGGGGTTCACGAATCCGAAGGTATTTAGAGACTCTTCGATACCCTTGCGATCCTTCGTAGTCATTAGGCGTGGATTATATTCGGCTGGAATCAATTCACTGATTTTCCGGTAAATTATTTTGAGGTCTGATTTCTTATTCATAGTCATCCCCTAGATAAACTTCGCATGGCCTTTTGCATTTTAAACACATGTACTCGTAGGTGACCCCTGCGATGGTTGTTTCTAGTATATTGGTGACACACATGGCGCAGCACTTGGATTTTTGCATTAATTCATCCCGAATCGATTATCAAAATAGTTGACAAGCTTATAATTGACTCTGCACGGACGTTTGCATTTCTGGCACCAATGCTCTGGTAAAATGTGGGATAACCACCCCGGCACCCTTATAATTCGGCTTGCGCAGCAATTTGACATTGGAATGTGTACACAACCTTGAATCTCGTAGTGCTTCTTCTGTAGGAATGAATATATCAGTTTTTTCACGTCTTCTCCTGGGCAAAAAAAAAGGCGGGAAAACAATCCGTATTGGATCGTCTTCCCGCCTCTGTTTTGGTCAGCCTAATGGCCTCCGTTAGTCAGCGATTTATTTTTTTAATTTGCTTTGTTTAGCCCTCCGGAACTTTTAAGCCCTCCCAATCTGATTTGCTGCAAAATTTAGTCATCCTGGTACCGTCACTACTGACAGCTTTAAACGCATAACGTTTCGACGTGCCAGCTCCGTAACTGGCTTTTTTAATATCTGACTCATCTACTTTTACTCTTTCTTTCGTTTTAACGTTGTAAAATTGCACCGCCATGTCGATCTCCTTATTCGCCCCCTGTTTTGTGATTATCTTTCATTCTACCATAAATCCTCATGATCTTCTTCGCGCCAGAACCAAGGCATGCGTTTTAACTCCGACAGGGTTAATGTTTTTGGGGCTTTGTAATCTGTTTTATCCAGCAATAGAGTAACCTCTTCGTCTATTTGGTCAAGGTAGCTAGGTTTAAGCTCACAATCATTGATCATGTTTTTTCTCCCTATATAATATTGGTTTGCGTGGTGCTATTTTAACGTAACCACTTCAGTTGTCAAACCGTGGTTCATCTTTGAGCCATCCATAGGTTATGAATCGGTCAATCTTCTCTGTGGGGCTCAATTCCTCTTCTCTGTATTGCAGTGAGTAATTTTCATAGTGGGTAACTTGGTGCTCTTTTAAAAGCTCTTCTGTCCTGTCCAATGTTAGGCCGTGTGCGTCTGCGAAATCGATGGCGAAGTGCCTGTTGTTTTTATTCCGGTCGTACTTGACCTTTGCTTTTCTTTCACCCTTTAATTCCAGGGCAAGGTGCTCCAATAACCATTCTTTGTACGCTATTATGCTTGAGCCTTCTTGAAGTAAAATATGAAATTTTGATTTTTTTTCTAGCAACGATCCAAGGGTTTTTTCGTGCTTGTCGTTGTACTCTTGAATCTTTTTTTCTGTTCTCTTTTGTATCTCCGGTTTTGTGGTTTTTGGCAGCTTTTTAATATCCAGCAACCAATCTTGTCTTAATTTTACCCGCGCTTCTTCTATCCCGATTATTCGAGCTTCGGCGATCTGTCTATTTTCCTGCCCTTTCTGTTTGGCTTGCTTTGTTTTTTCTTGTTGCAATTGGAACTCCTTTTCTTTGTCTTGGTTATCGATGTATTTTTGCATTCCAACAAATTCTCCCGGATCCTCAATTGCGTTACTTCTAACCATAAAATCGTAACCCTTCTTTGTCGTGTGGATATCACCACTACGCGATCTATATTCAACGTATTTGATTATTACCTCCTCCTCCTCTTTTGGGAATTTTAACTTCGACGACGACGTCCCATGCGTATTGGAGTGTCGTCGTTCATGAGAATTAATATCTTTATCTTTATCTATATCTTTATCTACATCTTTATCTAAGGGGGTGCTTAGATTTTTGGTTTTTGTGTCAGTCATGAGACGGTCCGGGGGACGGTCCAGGTGACGGTTCAGGTGACGGTCCAGGTGACGCTCCGGGAGACGGTCCCAGAGACGGTCCTCGACAGGGGTATCGAAATTTAAACTTTCTTGAAGAACATCTGATTGTTTTTCAGTGGGGTCCTCCCTTTTTCCTCGGTATCTTTTTTGGCGTAACCTCTTCATATAAACGGTTCTTTCGACTAGGTCAAACGGTTGGTATTCATCCGTCACCCGGAACCCCATTTCATCCTCAACTACAAGATTTAAATTGATTAGTTTTTGAAATGCTTTTCCGAATCTTTCAATTGGTTCTCTCAATTTTAGACCGATTAGCGATATGTCCGGTTTTTCTCCGTCTTCTAAAAGCAAGTAACCCCCTTGATCCAACTCCCTAGTTAGCATAATTAGCTCGTAGTATATTGCTATAGCTATAAATCCGTCATAGTTGTTTTTCAAGGCCATTATGCGATCGTCCCGCATTAGTTTGTGCGATACTTTTGCCCAAAGGCCTTTGCCTAAAGATAGTCCATTTTCGTCAAAGGTATTTGGTGCGTAGGGTTCTGTTATGAAACATCCATCGGGATAATCATATATAAACTCAAATTCCAATGTGGATTTGAAGACCTCTTTAAAATTGACTGATTTATCTACCCACAATGTAAGCCATCCCAATTGAATTTTTAAATGCTCAACGGTTATGGGTTTGTTTGCTGTACCGACATGTTTTAACCAACCGTTTTTATTTTGTTTTCCAGCTAGGTTGATTAGTTCGTATAGCAGCACGATGCTCAGATACCCCATTTTTTGGCTTTTGTAGGCGCTAATTCGCGTGTCCTGTAATAAGTTTAAATAAAATTGCGTCCATAGCTGTGAGTCAACCGTATATTGCCTCACGACCATCATTTGATGGCCACACCTCGTTTTGAATAGTTGAATTCATCGGCGATGCAGATACATGATTGTGTTGTGTGATCGTAAAAAAGGAAATTAAGATCCATAAGTTTTTGGAAACTCTCCAAAACATAAACGGACGGCTCATGTAATAAGTTTGTGATTAAATCTTCTATAGTCATCGGGTGCCCTTTCTCGGTGATTAATTTGCCTTTTTTATCGAGCTTTCCCGCTAGTATAACCAGTTCGTAAAGTAATAAAATGGAGAGTCTATCATTGGCCTTTTTTAGTGTTTCTATGCGAAAATCTTTGTTTATAAAATAGGGGAATTTTACGTACTCTGCGCGGTTTGTTTGGGTAGTTCGATAAAAATGCAACAACGCGCTGTTTTCGGCGGTTGCCATCATAGTCATTTCGTAATAAACATGGAGAGGGTAATAATCTTTTTGACGCTTGAATCTTGCCAATCGTTTGTCGATTATTATTTCCGGATGCATGTCTATCCAAGTTACATCTTTTTTTTGTTCGCCTATCATGAATGCCCTTCTTTGGTAGGAGTTTATTCCATTATACACAAACTTTTGGTTATACCAAATCGGTTGTATATGCCGAAGAAATTTTGCGGTTTACGTTGTGAAGACTAGGGCCTCTTAATAGAGGCCCCTTTAAGGTTTATCAGACCTTATCGAAGATTAAGCGGGTACGTTGACCGTACTTGAGGGTTTTTGAAGTGTACTTTTAAGGGGTAGTGTGTCCAATAAATCAGCTACTAGAACCTGTTTCCGTGTCCTGCAAAGTTCTTTCAATTTCTCTGGAACGTTATTCGCGGTTATTAGGTGTTTTAAATAGTCTTGATCTGTAATCTCGTCTATTTTCTTTCCGGCATATGGGCCATTTTGGATCTTATAGTCGTGATAATCAACTTCCGTTTCTGTTGGGGTGACCACTTCTACTTTTGGAACGGCTTTAATTGGCGCCGCTTCTACCGGTTTGGCCTCTTCCTTTTCTTTTAACCTGGACATCAATCCATCCGACTCGGTTGGGGTGACATTGATCGGCTCTGAATTATCATCGGGAATGGTTTCGTTCTTTCCCATTTCCTCCTCGATATACATCCCTGCAAACGATTTTGGATAGGCTTCTCTATGTCCTTGTGCTGTAGCCACTTTCCGGATCATAGTTCCTGGTTTAGATTTCCATTGGTTGGTTATGGTTCCATCCTTTTTCTTGCCGATGTATTCATCTAAACCTACCGTAATGTGAAGTGGTTTTTTGTCCGTCCTGTACACTTTTGCCCAGCCACCAACAAGGGATTCATTTTTCATGTAAAACGATCCTTCTCGATATTCAAGTTTTCCCTCTGAAACTTTGAGTATTACCCCGGCTTCAAATCCTTCATAATCAGGGTGGGTATTTGCTCGCTTTAGAAACACGTCTTTACCCACGACTAACTGAGCGTGACTATCTCTACCGTACTTAATCAAATACGCTTCATTTATGAATGGGTTTAGATTTTGTGATCTGCACAATTCCATAAATAATTTAATCTCTTTTTGGTTTGCTTCTGGGCAGATATAGAGCCTTATGTCATTGGCTGATATCGTTACATCCTTCCCCGCTTCTGTGGAGATAATTACATCCGGAAGCATCGAAGTGTTTTGAATTGGTTTCTCTTGATTGCTCCTTAAGTGGCTAGCTAGTTTATTGACTTGCGTTGCTTGTGATTGCATGAATTTCCTCCTATTGAAATTTAACCTTAAACCGTTTGATTCTTAGTGGTCGTATGGTCGATGTTTTTTCGTACTTGTCAAAGATAACAGGCTCATGTTCTTTTACTGCTTTGGCATCCAATATTGTCTTCTCGTATGGGGTTGAGTTTATTTCGAACCCTGGGCATATTGCTATTGCATGTCTTCCTATTTTCTCTCTGAGAAGATTTTCGCTTTCATCCACAATCTGTTTCAATTCTTTCATCTTTTTCTTGGCTTCTACTGCTGTTTCTGCAAGCTTTTCCGCTTCCTTGTCTAACACAATTTCCGAATGCTCCATCACGTCTTTGTACTGATCTTTCAGTATGTTACGGTCGATTTCTAGATGTGTCGGCGCTGGTGGGATTTGTGGGATGACATGGTTCTCCCAAAATTCCAGGCATTTCTTTTCCATGAAATCTATCAGTGGTTGGCTTCGTGGGATCTCAAAGGGTAAAAACGTATTCCCACCCACCAAAGCGGCCAAGTACCACATATCGTATCCCAGCACGTTATTGTAGTGCTGACACTGCAACAAGTATTGATCCGGAACCGCCTTATCCCATTCTTTTTGGTTGAAGGCCCCGGAGTTTTTACATTCTAACCCCGCATTTTCGCCGACTATTGATCGATCGATACTGGCTAACAATATGGGGTGCTTACGGTGTTTTATTATGGCCCGTTTTCTCCGGACTATCTTTCCGGTTCTGCGTTGGAACTCTTGGGCTATGGGCTCCTCAAGAACATTACCCCAATACATATATTCAGTCGCGGATGTGTCTTGTGTTATACCAACCTTCGACATATATACGCTTAACGGGCTTGCCCACTTTGATAATCCCAAGATGCCCGCTACATCACTTCCCCCAATCCCTTTTCGTCGTTCATCTAGCCACAATTGCCTCGTCTTTTGTTCGTCTTCATCTCCATTGAAATCTTTTCTTACGAGCAACGAAGTGGTGCAATCTGGTTTTGTTTCGGTTTGATTGTTCATGCTAAATCTCCTTAATAAGACTCAAGTCTCAACATAATACGGCATAGTTTTTGTTGGATAGGTTTGGCCTGCTAGTGCAGGCCCCTTTTGTATGTGGTTTCATTCATGATACCAATACTTGCCCTATCGTCCAATCCCTTCAGTGTGTCTCCTCTGCAAACGGGAAAACACCTTCATTAAACATAGATAAGTAATCCTCAACACACACTACCGTCTCTTTTATCTTTCTAATGATAACTTCACTATATTGAATGTGACTGGGGTAATGCTTTTGCATGTGCTTGCTTGCTCGTGATGTGGAAATGATATCACTCATCGCTTGTTCTAGAGTTTCTTTAGACTCTTGTGCACATTCTAGATGTGTTTCTAGAGCCGTTTGGTACTCAAGTAAACGTTCAACGACGCTGTTTAGCGTCTCATTGCCAGTGTTTGGTTTTGTGAACCAATAATCACCGCCCCAATCCATCATCAATTGTCCACCGGCTTTGTGGCTAGTGTGTACAATTACGGGGATTGTCTTGTGTAGTCGTCGGAGAATTTGAATCGTTTCTACACCATCCATTTCATCCATATTGTAGTCCAGAATTACCAGTTTAAATTCGATTTCCGAGGCTAACAAGTTTAAGGCCGCCCTTCCATTGGGTGCGGTATAAAATTTGTACTTAGTATCCTCGAACCTCAATCGAATCGACTGAAGAACCTGTTTACTACCGTCAACGAGTAAGATATCACATCTCTGTTCTGCTTCATTAACCATGGTTCACCGCCTTTTCAGCAATTGCATTTACCAATGGTGAACATGACATAAATCCCTCTAGAAAGGAAACTGTTCTTTTTTTGTGCAGTATTTTGTTCAGTATACCTCGTATTTTAGGCCCATCTTTTGGCATCTCTTGTACGTGGTACCGTATGTTTTGTAATTTCTGAAACATATCAATTGGGTTTAGTCCAGAAAATACCAGGGAAGTGAGATCCCCTAATGCTGGACATATTGAATTGATGACTCGCCTATCGATCTGACTTTGATTTTTATAAGACCGTATCAATTTCGACGGTTTGTTTCTTTGCTTTGTTTCTGAGATAATCATATTGCCTCCTGAATTGGTGGTGATGCCCGGTTTCAATGCGTTTAACTTTACGGTTAGCATTGGGACTGGGTTTTTTATTTTTTTTACTCTCCTTTCCTTAATGTTTAAGTTCAATACTTAAACATTAACACTTATTTGTAATATTGTCAACAGTTGAAAATAACACCTTTACAATGTAAATAAAACTATTTATCATTAACAATGATGTACAACCAAGAAACACACACGCGGTATTCAATTGATCTAACACACGATGATAATGTCATTATGGGTGAAATAGCCAAGGCAGATGGTAGAAGTAAAAAGTCACAGTCGGAGTGGATCATTCGGCAATTCATCCTAAATTATCAGCAATCCAAAAAAACAAAGTAAATGCCCAAACTATACGCAACTAGCACCCTAGTTAAGTTATTTTATAAACGCGATAATACAATCCGAACGTGTCACAAAGCGGACCTTATCAATGAAAACGATTTGGTTTCGTCTTTTTGTTTCAAAAGGCCCCGTCCTATCAATTTAAAGCTTGCCACATGGACCATGGATGACAAAAGCGTCACGTGTTCGGCTTGCCGTAAAAAGATGAAAGATACACGCAATGAGAATGGGCATTATTTTAAAGTGACTTGATTTTTCGTTATGAAAATCTCAATCATCTCGCTGAGTAAACATTTCTTGGTCATATCAGATAGCTTGGCTCCAGGTTTATAGTCTTCCAATTCCTGGGAAAAACAATCGTTCAGTTCGCACAACCTTTCGGCTGCATGGCGCTCTAGCTTATGGTGCTCATCCTTCGGTAATGCTTTTATTAGGGTGTCGTAGTTCTCATGCTCATGATTGCTACGCGATACTGCCGTGTATGACTTCTCAAATTTGTCCTGTGAGAGCTCTCTTAAACCCGTTTTTTGACTGAGTCCATGCCTTAGCTTCTCTGTTCTCTGTTCAAGTTTATCCCACGTTTGATAATGCTCGTTCCTTTCACAGACCTCCTTCAGATACACCGTAAAATTACGAACGGCTACACCATTACGGCATAGAAGCTCCACATATTCCTTTGCTAGTTTTATTTCCCCTTCCCCATAATTACAGGTTTTACCACCACCACTGGCCAGTTGTGGTTCCTTTGTTTTCTTAGGTGATTTAAACACACCCGCATGAGCCCTGTACATGTTTATGGGACCGGGTGTACAGGGTGTCTGTATGGGTTCCGCTTTGGGGTGTACAGGGTCCTCACCTGTATAGTCTGGTTCGTTCTGCTCTGTGGGCTTGGGATAGGATATCGTCTGGCCGTTATACTGTATTGGGTTTGGGTGCTGCGTAGGAGACTTTTTCTCGTCCGTGACCACATACCGATATCCAAAATAAACACCTGTTTTAAAATGGTAGACGTTTTTGCCGCCCTTTTGGGGAAGGACCTCAAGAAAACCGCTCAGGGCCTTTGTGACCGCTTCTCTCTGTCTCCTGGTTAACCGGAAAGTGTTTTCAATGTCTTTGTTCGAAGCTATGAGCTTGTCGCTGTCTATGCGTCTAAATAGCGGGCGCTCGTCTCCGGACGCCACAAGCTTGCCAGCAAAGGCTAGATAAAAAAAACACGCTTTTTCATCTAGTTCCCCTTTGTCCAGCTTGGGTTGAAATGTGGTGAGAATATCCTCCATCTTGATGTATGGAAGCTGCGTAAGTATTTCCATGGTATATTTCGGTTTCGAGACAATACGTCCCTATACCAATGCTTGACAAACTTTTAATTTTTGGTTAAAATTCATCGCATAAGTTAGAACCGTAAACTTCGACGTAAACGGTAGGTATAGGAAAGCTCTATTAAATTCAATTTGATAGAGCTTTTTTTCTTTTATGGTCTTCGATAACCTCCTCCTCTTTGTTGAATTTTGATCCTATAGTAGGACCATTATTTCATTTGGAAATAATGCTCCCACCATTGCATGCTCAAAACAAGCTATCCATCGATGGTTTATGGTGTGATAATGACAAAAGAGTACATTATAATTAAGATAATTTCAATGATGTTTTTAGAATGAAATTTAAGCTCTTCCCCTTTCTGTGTGTACGATCGATACTCCTTTACTCATATGTGTATATACTTATTTACCGATATGAGTAAATGAGTATATGGGTAAATACTTAAATGCGTGTTGACTTAATTTTGATACTCATATACTCTTTTACTTATCTACTCCAATGAGGTTATTACTATGAAAACAGTCGCAGTTTTGAACACAAAAGGTGGTTCTGGTAAAACTACCATAGCAACGAATATAGCCGTTTGTCTTCGTGATCTTGAAAAACGAGTTATGTTAGTGGATGCTGATCCCCAAGCTAGCGCTAGGGATTGGAACGTAATGAATAAGGGGTCAATGCTTCCCGTTGTGGGTCTCGACCGGGAGACCTTGGAAAAAGACCTTAAGGCTGTTTCGCATGGGTATGATTGGGTGGTTATTGATGGCGCCCCTCAAATCGCTAAGCTTTCCATAGTTGCAATCAAGGCATCTGATATGGTTTTGATACCAGTTCAACCTAGTCCATGGGATATATGGGCGTGTGCTGCTTTAGTGGAGGCTATAAAAATACGGCAAGATATAACTGAGGGTAAGCCTAGAGCGGCTTTTGTTATCAGTCGCGCAATAAAGAACACTAAGTTGCATAATGAGGTCAAAGAAGCTTTAAAAGATTATAAGCTTCCAATTTTCAAGAATGGGACCACACAACGGGTTTCCTATCCCACGTATGCAAGCGAAGGGCAGACGGTTATACAGTCTCCGGATAAAGAGGCTATAGAGGAAGTACACGCGATGACTTCCGAGCTCATATCGTTTATGGAAAGACAATGTTAAAAGCTAAACTAAATCACAGTAAATCGGAAGCTCTTGAAGAGGCCATAACGGAACTTCGAAAAGAGGAAACTAAAAAGCTAAATGTTTTGATTCCAGAGTCAACCTTAAGGGCTTTTAAGAAAAGGGCTGTTGACGAAAACAAGACCATGACCGACTTGATACTAAAATGGATAAATAGGTATATCAGTAAATGAGTATATGAGTATATGAGTGTAAACGGTCCTAGTAATTTTATCTTTCACGTCGATTCTCAACAGAGTAAAAAGACTCCTTGCGATAATATCTTTTACGTCGATCCTCACCTTTACGGTAGAATTTTGGGGGAATTTAGGCATGCGTCACTTATTTTGCGTTCACTTTCACTTGATAAAGAAAAGATTCCAAGATTTAGAGACGCTTACGTTTATAATGGGGAGATAGTAATTCTCACACGCACTGGATCGGAAAGCACTAACCTTGATCAATGGTTTACCGCCATGACATATCTTAGCGACCACGCCTCTTTTATCAGGACAGCCGATTGTAGTTGTCATACATACGCCAGATGGTTTTTTAATTGCCCAGATGGTATTAACTTTAAAATTTGGTGCCCATCAGAAAAAGACCGTTTTGATGAATTTATAGAGGGGGCCAATAACCCTAGTGACCACGAGCATAAATTCAAGGATGTAATTGAATTCGCGCAATCACTTAAGCCTGGTACGACTGCGGCTATTCTGGATAAATATTAGGGGTGTAAATCCGGACACTCCTTCTTTATTCTCTCATCCCAAGGGCCGGGATAATCATGTTTGATCCAATTCAGAAGAAAATCTCTTAATCGATACTCAACTGAATAAATCACGTTTCCATTTTTTCTATATGTCATAGCAGGCTGGGCAATGCCCCAAATGACGTCATAGGCGATCTTGAGACCCCGAAAGGACCCTTCAATCCAGGCGTGACTTGCAATAATTCCTTCTTCTCCCTTTAAGTTGGGCATGTTCAATGCATGACAAATAAACACGTTTGTTAAAGTGTCGCTTTTTAATATGCGTATACCGTGCTTTGATGTCGTGGACATAAGCTTCAAATAAAACAACTCGGTAATAACTGAGTCAAAACATGTCCCAGGTTCATTTTTTGCTTTCCGGCCAACCTCGTGCTCGATTTTTTTGATCTGTTCTTGGGTATATATCATTGTTACCTTTTAAAATCTCCACACCAATCTTTTTTGTCAACTTGTGGAAAGCCAGTCTTTTCTAACGATAATGGACTCACCTTCCTACACTCCCCTGTTTTCTCTTCTGACTGCACCACCTCTTTTGTGTGTGAGCGATAACCGAAAGCTACTTTTCGTGGCTCCTTTGAGTTGTCTTTGTGATGATAATATTTACAATGATGGCAATAATTAAAAAGGTGAGTAAGGTTCATCTTTTAATCCCATTTTCGATGTGGCTATTTTAGTCTCGATAGGAACTAAATCCCCACACCAGTCAAAGTCTCCACCAACAATGGGGAAACGTGTAGCCCCCTGAGTTTGACTAATCGGCATAGGGCTGTGTCTGCGGCAAAACCCTTGCTCATCTTCTTCTTCTGCTTCCATTTTCTCGTTGAACTCAACAAAAGCCTCGTAATAGCAGCAATCTTGGCAGAATTTCTGCATTATGGTTTCCTCCTGAACAGTGTTCGAAGCATTCTTCCCATTGACCATTTAATACTGCGTAACTCATCTTTAATTAGGGGCCATCCACGCATAATAGGAAAAGAGGGTTCATTCTCCTCCGCTACCAACAGTCTATCGACTTTGACTCCTAAAATAAAGGATGCAACGCGCCGCCTTATTTTATTGCGTTTTGTGTTTGTTTTTGTGTCTTCCCACTTGAACAATTGCTTCGCTTTTTCATATTTGCCGCACCAGTCCGTTTCAGAAAAGACTATGGGCCATTCTCGTTTGAACCTACTTTCTGGAATGTTAGAATTTATGGGTGAGGTTCTTCTACATTCACCCGCGGGTTCCACTTGAGGGTTCATCTCACGCATAATATCAGGATCATAGGCGTGGTAGTATCGACAGTTTCCACAATGCCCCTCGATGCTGTAATTTGTTTTTTTCATGTTTTCTCCGATGTTTTAATGTGGGATAAAAGTAATTATAAATTGGATGGTCGTATGCGTTCCTTGTTCCGCGCGTGATCCCTGTCACAGTTAATTATTTCTTTAGCCTCAAATTGACCACACCAATCCTCACCGGTTACAACAGGGAATAGCCCATCTTTTAAAGGCTCCGGGTGTGGCTGTGGGCTGTTTATACGGCATAATCCTAGTGTTGGGTTACAGGATTCCCCTTTAACATCATAATATTTACAGTCATCACAAAACTTTTTAGTATTCATTGTGAATCCTTGTCCTTTTTATGCTCATCACCGGTAACATTTATTACCCTAACATCAAAGTCTCCACACCAATCAATATCGCCCCAAGTTATGGGCCATATGGCTACGCCCGATTCTGAAAAGACTTTTGGGCCCTGTTTTCTGCAACCGCCAAATGAAGGCATAGTCCTTCCAAATTTTGGTTTTAAAATGTGATCGGCTTTTTCATAGTAAATGCAATTCCTACAGCGCCTATGGTTTTGATTCGTTGCCATGATGATACCTCCAAACATTAAAATGGTTTCTATTACGTATAATGATAATTACACGTAATAGGATTAGGTTTCTAGAAAGCCCTTACATTCCAATCGTTAAGCACCATTGATAAAATCAAAATGACGCATAAAAGGATCAGTGTAAGGAACTCCAAAGCAAAGACACGATTGTCCAGTCTATTCATTTGCCGCCACCGATCATAGGTCATACCTTGATGCACATCAATCTCGGCATAAAGCATCCCCAGTTCTTTATCCCCATTTAAACAAGCCTCATGAAAGTGTTTGTTTATGGATATGTTTTGTTTTATAGTTAGATATCGTCTAGGTTCGATGTTTAGATCCTTTCATACCCTTTGATACCCCATGGTGGACGATTCAAATCTTTATGGGTTCTAGGGTCATGTTTTGTGGGTGTTTGAAATGTTAGCTCAATGCTAACAACCGCATCTTCGGGTTTAATGGACATAGGCCCACCCCATGTAACACAAAATTCATGCGCATCAACCGTATTTTCGCTTACTTCTATATCCAATTCTTTGGCTATTTCATAGACTGCCTCTTCAAGCTTAGATTTGAAGTTTTTCATTTTTGATCGTTTCATTATAAATCCGGCCATTTCTTAGCCTTTGGTTTCTTAGGTCTAAATATGCCTCTCAGATCCGGATGGACTTCATCCATGTCGTGTGGTCCGTCGGATTTTACTTCATCGTAGATTTCTTTAGCTGGGGAATGCCTGATATTTTTCACAGGAACAGGTTTTTTATTGACTTTCTTCAAGCGGTGTTTTCCCATGGCCTTTATGAACTTAGGGCCACAAACCGGGCACAGCAGTATCTTACAGCTCAGAGGGCCCAAGTCATTAATCTCCATAGTTAACGTTTTTAGTATAGCCTTAGACACGTTCGTTTTGTTACCACATAGACCACAAGGGGCGTGATCAACTTCTTCGAGGGGTTCTTTATCATTTAAAGGTAACCATTTTTTGTCTTGGTACCCCACAATATTCCCTAAACTGTGACGCTGTTGTTGTTTCATTGTTAGATCACTCCTTCAAAACATTGGTCATACATTTTCTGTGCGTCTTCAGCATGGCACACTTCATCATTGTAGACCTGAATCATTTCTAGAGACTTATGTCGGGTAAATTTTTGTGCCGTGGTGGCATCAAACTTCTTGACGATTTCGGTCGTAAAATAGTGTCGAAACCCATGTACTGAATTTTGGATCCCTAACCGTGTGAATAATCCATTCCCGGTAAACATGTCTTGTATGGTCTGTGTTGAAAGACGACCTTTTGTTCGATTGCTGAAGCTCGTAAACAAAGCTCCGGACCCAATTTCATTTATGCGTATGTGATCGCGTATAGCATCCACAGTTTTTTTGTGTAAAAAGATGGGCTCTTTGTCATCTCGGCCTTTTCCCAAAACAAAAGCCCGGCTCGATAAAAAGTCGATATCATCCACGTCAAGGCGCGTTATTTCGATTTGTCTTAACCCTTGGATAGCCAAAAGATAGAAAACGGCCCTCAGACGCGCATTTTGCGGGGTATCCGCTAATTGGGTGATTTCCTTGCATAAAAATGACACTTCATCAGCATTTAATCCGGTTTTCTGATGCATCTTGGTTTTTTGGAAACATTTTGTATTTAGTGTGACATCCTGAATAAACCCTTGTCTGCTGAGCTCTTTTAAAAATACACGGGCAGATAATAGATATTTGTTTTTAGTGGGTATTTTATATTCTGACCTCTTCGATAGGTGCTTTTTAAAGTTTAAGAAAATATCCAAATCAATATCATCATGCCCTTTGCAAAATCCAAGGAAATAGCCGATTCGTTGGCCATAGTCTCGAATGCTTGCTTCCGAGATATCTAAATTGTTAAAGATTTCTTTAGCCTGATCGATGCGAACTGTAAAGTAATCCATGACAGTTCGTAGCCCTTCACATTCGCGCTGCCTGCGATTAAATAGGAATTGGAATTTTTTATTTAGATCGGGATCTTGCCCCTGAACAATTAACCCCACTATTTTTTGCCGCGACGGGTGGCAGATGCCTGCCCCACTCTTGATGATTTTCCCCCTGTTTTTGTTTTAGCCCCAGAACCTACCACACATCTCCCTGTGGATGACTTGTATCCAGCTTTCCCATTTTTAACACAACCTTCTCTCGCCATAACTAAACACCTCCTGTTATTACAATCCTATCTTCAAATCTAGACGCATCATACCCATTTTCCTTAAGTGTTTTTAGGGCCTCGTTTTTGCTTTTTAAATCAGGCACAGCTAGTTGACATGCAGGGTCTTTAATCAACTTGTTCAAAGCCCAAGTATCTGCGGCTATTTGAAAGTCATGATCCTTGTCGGCCATTGCATTTGGTTTTCTCATGGGCTTTTAGTATACCAAAAAACCAAATGGTCCTACAATAGTATACAATGCTTTAAGTATAGCTTGTAATTCTTTGTTATTCCCTGTTATAGTTTGGTATACAATGAAATCAAACAAAGATGATCAGAAATATTTTACATTGGGTGAAGCCGCTAAATATTGCGGGAAACACAAAAACACCTTAATATATCACACAAATTCAGGGAAACTACATTTCGAACTTGAAACAAGGGGTAAAGTATTGACCCGGATAGTGAGTTTGGCGCATCTCCAGAACCTTTATGGAGTCCCACCGAAAAATGAGCAGTCTAGTTTAGATTCCCATATTGAGTTCTTAAATGTACGATTGGGGTGCCTTCAAGAAATTAATGGTGTATTACGGCGCCAGAATAAAGGTTTAATCATCTCTCTTGTCATTTTATTATTTTGTCATGTGTTTTTGTTTTTCCGTGAATTTTCAATTATATTCCACAATCTTTTCAGTTAGGATGAGCTTTTGAAAGAAAGGATACCCCCACAAGACCTTGAAGCTGAGATTTCCCTTCTGGGCTCCATGCTCTTGTCAATGGATGCCGTGGCACTCGTCGCTGGCAACATAAAGCCCACCTATTTCTATCGCAGCGCGCACGCACACATCTTTAATGCCATTGTAGGTTTGTATCAAAAGAATGAAAATGTGGATCTAATCACCGTGTCTGCGGCGCTTAAGAAAGCAGATAAGTTAGAGGAGATCGGGGGCCGAAGCTACATAGCTGATGTGGCGGACACTGTGCCCACGGCATCGAATATTGAACAGTATGCTCGCATTGTAACCGAGAAGGCTGTGGGGCGTCGTTTAATCGATGCCGGGCTTCAGATTATCACGGACGGTTACGATAATACTATGGAAGTGGATGAAGCCGTAGGGAATGCTCAGGAACAAATCCTAAATATAGCCGCAGAACGGACACAAGACGATTTCCATCCATTAGGTTCTGTATTAAAAACTGTTTTTGATCAAATTCAATCGGTACCTGAGAGTGAAGACAATATTCTCGGGGTCACGACCGGGTTTAAGTCCCTCAATGAAATCACTTCTGGATTTCAAAAGTCAGACCTTATCATCCTTGCGGCCAGGCCATCAATAGGGAAAACTGCATTAGCCTTGAATTTTGCAGTCAATGCGGCCATGGATCGTAAAATCCCCGTTGCTGTGTTTAGTTTGGAAATGCCGAAAGAACAGCTTGCCATGCGGCTGCTATCCTGTGACTCTAAATTAGATTCTAAGCGTTTAAGACTCGCGAGCCTTTTGGAACATGAATACAAAAACCTGGTCAATTCTATTGGCAACCTGTCGGAATCACCTCTTTTTATAGACGATTGCCAAGGGCTAACCCCGTTGAACTTGAAATCAAAAATAAGGCGTTTACAGGCTCAAACCGACGTCAAGCTTATTATTATTGATTACTTACAGCTCATGAAAGGTAACAGCGCCAGACCCGAGAGTCGATTTCAAGAAGTGTCTCAAATAGTGCGAGAGGTTAAAGGGTTTGCAAAGGACTCTGGCATCCCCATCATTGCACTTTCCCAATTGAGCCGCGAAGTCGAAAAACGAACGGATAAGCGCCCCTTTTTGAGTGATCTTAGGGAATCAGGAGAGATCGAGCAGACGGCTGATATCGTAATGTTTCTTCATCGTGACGACTATTACAACCCTCCGGATAACCAAGGATCCCATGGCATGACTAGTGAGCACGTCAGTATGACTGACCTCATTATTTCAAAGCACCGTAACGGTGCAACTGGTACGGTTAAGTTAGCATTTAAGAAAAACATATCTAAATTTATGGAGGTTGAAACAAGAGAAACGCCGGTTGCCCCAGCGTCCGGTGCGGAAAAATCCACTATCTCACAATATGCACGAGGCTATGGACCAAGATCATAAAATTGTCTGATATGATTTTGAAATTTTCATTCTGGAAAATAGCCCAAGGCTATGGCTTCGGGGTAAGTTAGTAAATCAGTGTCGTAATCAGCATGATAAGTGAGTTTATCTTCTGTGCTCATGCTATCGGTCAACAACAATAGACGCTCATCAACGGAACATATACATTCGTCGGCAGTTGGATGCGTGATAGGCGTTCGATATTGTTTAGTAAGGTTGCCGTCCACCTCCGGAAATAAAGTGTCTATTGCAGCGTCCTTTGTTGCACATGCAGATGCCGGTATAAACCTTTCAAATTTAAATCTATTCATCATTGCACCACCTTCGCTATTCCGGTCCGTTCTCTCAAACCGTCTTGTAAGTCTATTATATCAGAAATAGATAAGGGATCGGCCCAGACAGCTTGCAATAGTAAATCCATATTGACAAACCGCGATGCAGCTTGATTATTTGAGCCTATCGCCTGTTGTTGAACATTGTTTGTAATAAATTTATTTGAAATAGTGGGAAATACTTCAATGCTGTTTATCCATGTTCGGTTGTCTGCCCCGTCTTTTCTGGTGACCCAAATCCGATACTTATCAACTGTCAAACCTGTAATGGCGTATACTTGACCTTGCCCCGAGACGTCTACGGCATTCCCGGTTCCGTCAGTTGTCGAACTTGGCCCCCAAGTGGTAGAACCTTTCATATGTAAATACCCATTTAAAGCCTGAGTACGGCTCCTGAAAACTGAAATGCTGGTAATCGAATCAAATGCAGTATTTAAAGTGGCGTTGTTTGTTTTTCTCAGAGAATCGTCGAAGCCATCCCATCTCAATACCCGTTTACCACCAATTGCTGAATCATTTAGTATCGATGGACGCTTTGAGGATGTATCCATAATAAACGTATTTACGTTCCCTGAAAGGTCCGTTATAGACTGAGCGAAACCGCTTATATCGTTAATAATGGATAATTCAGTATCCACATAATAATTGAGGAATCCCGATGTGACGTCTAAAACACCAAAGGTTGGGCCTGCCGTTCGTGTCATTATACTAGGGTTCAATATGGATGCCATTAGCAATGATTGTTTTGACAGACTTGGCGTAACTATCATATAGGCCCCGCTTGCACCACTCGCATTTCAGTGTCCTTTGTTGCACATGCCGATGCTGGTATGAACTTTTCAAACTTAAAGTGTGCCATTACGCCACCACCTTTGCTATTCCAGTCCGTTCTCTTAATCCATCTTGTAAATCAATTATATCAGAAATGCTTAAAGGGTCTCTCCACTGTGCTTGCAAAAATAAATCGAAATTTTGAAAACGGGATGTACCAAATTCGTTCGATCCTATTCTCAAGTCTGCCGATGTGTTAACAATTGTCCTGTTAGTTATGACGGGGAATTGTTCTATGCTATTTATCCAAGTCCTAGTGTTGGAACCATCTTTCCTTATAACCCAAATCCTGTAAGTGTCTGCGGTGAGACCGCCTATACCAAACATCTGTCCAACGCTAGGAGCCTCGCAGTCTATTATTGTCGGATCAACTCGTGCACCTGGCGCCAAAGATGCAATTCCCTTCATGTGGAGGTAACCGTTTAATGCTTGTGCCCGGCTTCTAAATATGGTTATAGTTGTCAATGTATCACCTGTGTCCAGTGTTGCATTGTTTGAAATTCCCAAATTGTCGTTTGTCCCATCGAATCTAAGAACTCTTTTATTAAGTATTGCCGAGTCATTCAATATAGACGGGCGTTGATTAGACGTCACTTGAGTGAATGTGTTTGAGTTCACAGATAAATCACTTAATGACTGAGCAAACCCACTCATATCATTTATCGTGGATAGTTCAGTATCGACATAATAATTAAGTATTCCCGATGTAACATCCAAAACACCAAAAGGTCCTGCTTTTATTCGTTCCATTATGCTCGGTCTCATAATAGATGGGCCGATAATGGATTGTTTTGACAGACTTGGTGCAATTAGCACACTGGTCCCGCTTGAACTACCCGGATCTCCGCATTACCACCAGTTATACCAACCCCCCGAAATCTAACGGCAAAAACTGGGGATATAATCGCTAGGAATACGGTGGAATTAGCCACCAATGAAATTGGATTTCCTAACGGGTCTTTATGAATTAAAAACGTTGCCGGTCCTGTATTGTGTGCATTTGTGGATGACATTTCCACCGTCACATCACCCGTAACGCCTGCCGGTGCCGACAGGAAAAGGCTCACGTTCGTTACGAGATCGTCATGGCGTAAAGGTATCCAATCGCTTACCCCCGCCCCTGTAATCTCAACTTTTGTTTCTTTTGGTCTTGCACTCATGATAATTTTCTCCTTTAGAGTGGGAGCATAAAAGACGCGCCCAGCCCGGTTTTTTGTGTGTATTCCAATTTCAACCCATTAACCCCATCACCATGTTTATCTGGCTCTAGTTGTGCCGAAAAATCTTTAAATAATCCCTGGTCTTTGTTGATTTTAAGAACCATCTTTTCAGTCTCAGTATTGGGATATAACTTGTTTAGTTTATCTACTATTTTAGTGAGTTTATCCAATCGGTTCATCAGCCTTTTGTTTTTGAATGAACCCACCAAGATCTTACTTGCTCTCAGCCCAAGCAAAAGATTTCCTAGTGATAACTTCGATCTTAGATTAAGTAATAACTTCGATGCTAGATTGATTAAGAATTTCCAAATCATATTGTTCTCCTTTTTGTGAGGAATACCCCACGTTATGTATTCGTCAGGCCGGATCAATGACATCAATCCAAACCTTCTTTTTTAATTCAATTGCTTTCACTATTTTTGGATAAACCGTTGCATATGCGTCTTTGGATGTGGATACAACCCCTTTCTTTTTCGTGTTGTTGTTAGCTGTGTCTCCTACCAAAATACATCCATCGGTATTACCGGCATGGTTCCCAATATGAATTAGAATCCATTCAAACCCTGGTACATCTTTTAACCAAAGCATCCCCTTGTGTAACGTTGGGAAGGTTTTGGTATAGCGGGTGTGCATACGGCCTTCTTTGCGTAAAACCACTTGGTATCGTCCGGCGGGAATGCGTGTTTTTCCCGGTATTTTCTCTTGTCTAAACGTATCCTCGACGGTGTAACATTGGAATTTTTTTTCAATGCATAGCAGTCCCAAAGTGGACTCCCCATTATCCGAATATCGTTTTAATTGCAGATTCATATTTACTCCTTTTCTTAACCAAATAGTTTTTCTATTACGAACCAAACCAAAATACCAAAAGAGGGTATAGACGCCCCTAGCGCTGCCCACATACCGGCCTTGAAATTCAGAAGCGTTATCGATGTGCTTATGGTTCCTAGCTCTTTAATGATGTCTTCTTTAAACCCTTTGAATTCACCAACATCAAATCGATGGGCTTTTTTGATCCCCTCTATTTCAGTCTGTACGTTTGTCCGGAACTCGCTAGACTCTGACCTTATTAGATCCTGAACTTCTTTGTATTGTGCCTTGGTTAAAGTTTCCTCTTGTGTTGTCATGTTTTCCTGCCTGGCACGGGTGATTGAAGTATGAAATCACTCAAACTAGCAAAATCCATGGGGGTTAGGCTGTTTTTGTTTTCGGCACTTTGGTCCGGTATATCGTCTATATAAATGGTTATATCATCAATTTCCACTACCTCTAAACAAAACTCGTGCCACTCTTTCCAAAATGCATTCTGTGATTCAGGGTCAGATTTTTGGATATTTGGTTTAGGTTCCATCTCTGTTTTTTTGCCATATTTTTCTTTCAACTTGTTTCGCTGGATTTCTATATGTTTCAATTCAGCTTGTACCTTCTCCGCCCATTTGCTCAGTTGGAACGAGAGTTTAGGTGGAAACGGGAGATTTACAAGCTTAGCAATGCTTGAGTGACAGGAAACTAGCTTATCGATTGTCATTTTCATGTATGGGCTCCTTTTATTTCTAAAATTCTACTCTAAGACGTCCGTGGCTCCGATCATTTTAGTTGTTTCTCCTTTGATGTAGTCATAGCAACAACCAATAAGATCCTTTCCTACTGTTTGTTGTATTGCTACGGCGAAATATGTATCAAAGATCACATCGCCCTCTGTCTTGGCTACCAATATGTTTTCTTTTTCCAAAAGTAAAGGCTGAGGATTGATAGCGTTAGCATCGAATGTTGCCTTGTCTTTGTATTTCCTGACCTCAAATTGGATGAGTCGCTTGTGATCGTAGCGAACGATTCTGATATTGTGATAAACCTCTACAGTGTCTCCCCTTTTTGGATCTGTCCAGTTTGTTAAATATCCCATGATTCTTCTCCTTTTAAATTGATTTTTTTTATTACTTAATTACTTTATTTCTACAAGTGGGTTATAACGACGTAGCCCCGATTTACGCCTGTGTTATTATAAAGTGGACCATCAAAAGTTCCTCCGGCCGTCCTAAATAGAACTGCATTGGTGGCATCAACTTCTATTCTTCCTGACAATTGATCGCCATTACCCGAAAATTGCAATCTTAAGGCACTACTTAAATCATCTTCATAAATAATTGCGCTTACATCAACTATCGTGGTTACCGTTAATCCATGCGCTATGTTTACTGAAATATCTGCATCCATATTCCAAACCCCTATTGCTAAAATAGTTTGTTTCCAGACCAACCCGCCAGAAGTGTTTAAAAATCCACCTTCTATTTCCAAATTAACATTGGTTGGTGTAACCGTGATTATATTTGAGGCTGTTCTTGTTAAGAAAATATCAAACAAGCGTAAATTGAATCCGTTTTCAATGCGTAAATCTCCAGATTGGATGGAAAGATAATTGTTAGGGGTATCCGCAACGCGTTGCAATTGAATATCAATTATTTCTAATTCTCCACCAGTGATATCTATATTGCCAGTGATATCCATTCCACCAGTTGTTACGGTTAAACTCCCATTCAAAACAACCGACCCGTCGGAATCTAAGGACGTGACGAATGTTCTATCTGTATTGTCTGGCAGCTTCAATTTCAACAAGTTCCCTGAATCCGCATAGGTTTGAACAAAAGCAGTAATAGCTGTGGGAGTGGATGCGGCCGTACTATAGGCAACGATTTGATCAACCGTTAAACCTCCACCAAGTATAGATAAATGTGAGTATTCATTATCGTTTCCAGTCATGTTATAAGGGCTATCCCCCGTAAATCCACGTAGGCTTATACCCTTAAACCCATTAAACCCGGTATTTCTAAATATTGCTGTGTTTTTGAAGGCCGTACCCCCAATGACCTCGATTTCCCATTCTGGGCGGTCATCTTGTCCAAAAATTATGTCGCAGCCTGTTGTCCGGAGGTTGTTTTCATGGTCCCAAAACATTTTGACCGTGGAAGTTAAAGCGTTATGGACTCCTGAATTTCTTGTGATGATTTCAAGACCTATGTCGGTCGTCCCACCAGTTTGAATTGTTTGCATTGTTACCGAGCGTAAATCGTCAATAGGGGACGCGAAAGAAATGCTAGGCCCCTTTACTCCAAAGCCTGAACGGGTAATGAATAAGTTGTCAAAGTTGTTTTGTGTGGTTCCATCACCTTGAGAATTTGCTCTATTAATTTGAAGTTTTGTAAGTGGATTCGTTGTCGTTAACCCAATATTTCCGTCTTCTTTTATAAATAACCCACCATTCGTATTTGCAAGAGAAATAGTAGCTTCATCGGATCCAGTTATTTTTGTGAAAATTAGATTCGCTGGGTTTGTGTCCCCATTGCCAGCATTGTTTCGTGGTTGGAATGACAACGCTCCAATGGGGGAGTCACCAGAAGCTGCGTTAGTGTATTGAACCCTTAAAGCACCTTGTGACGGGCTTAGATTTCCGACATCTAAACTCACTGTGTTTGTGGAGTCCCCGGCATTGTTGTCCCTACCAACACACAATGGCTCAGCTAAGCTTGGATTTCCTATATTGATGCCGTTGGTAAAGATAGATTTTGAATCCGCGCGGAGGCGTATATTAATAGCACTGAGGGAATCGCGTAATTCCAAGTGTCCAGCCCCGGCACTTGCGAATAATTGGAAAATGGCAGTGCCTGATTCGAATACATTTACTTGCCCTAGGATATTATCAATATTGAGTTGCCCGCCTGCTGCCAAAAGAACAGAAGAGTTTGTGTTGAAAAGCTCTATAGTGTCACCGGGAATGTTTATATTAATGTGTGCAGCCAAAACGTCGGTAAAGTCCTCCATGTATTGGGACCATTCGAAATTCTTTAATAGAAGCCAATTAAACGTCTGATAAGGGGGTTTCTCTGGGTTAGCTAATGGCGAAAACCATCCGATATCCTTTTTCCCACTACTGGGCTCAATAACATCGGTAGGACCCGCCGTAGTTGCCCATCTCGGTTGCTCATCTGGTTTCATTGGAAATGTCATCGTTTTCTCCTTATCATATTATTTGAGCGAAATCGCCCCCTCCACCCGGTGCATTAAAGTCATCAAAGCCATTCCCAGACGCATCGTTTTCAAATACAAATGGATTAGCGGTAGTCGCTATAGCATTTACCCCAACACCCGCTGGCTTAGCCCTATTTAGGCTTTGGGCTACTTGGCTAAGCGTTCCAATAGGGTTTGGATTTATTGCTTGTAATTGGAATTCTGCGGGATAGATTTCGTCGTATTGGATCGTATCGGCATTCATTAAAACGGAGAATATATCAATAAGATCTTCGGGTGTGCCTTCGCTATTGTATTCAGCGATTTTTTCTACGAGTCGTATTTTGTAATCTGGATCTGACAGCCCTTCCCTCCCTTGATTAAGGATGGTTCCCCAGGCATCTAGCTGTGCTCCCTCTGAGTCTATGAGTTCGGTTTGTTCGTCAATACTACAAAATGCGGCTTCCAGCTCTTGCGCTTTGTCACCCTCAACTCCAATTAGAGCTTCAATGAATTCTGCGCCTTTATACTGTACTATTAGCCTATTGAGTGCTTGGTTTTTGTGATCTGTTATTTTGGGTATGCTCATGAATTTACCTCAACCCGTGTGCTGTCAAATCGTGCGATTTCAGGTGTTGCAATAACGATGTTGTTTGATAATGTCGGTGATGGTGCTATGCCCATCAATAGTTCTATTCCAAACACTCCCGCTACTGTGTTTATTGGGGTAAAGAATTGGTTTACAATCACGTCTTGTCCAATTAAAAAATCAACCGCAAATGCAAGAATTGCGTCCTCTACTTCTTGATCCCCGGTGACTGGATATAATGGCCCTTCTGCGGGATCAGTGTTAGGGTTTATATTTGCAATTACCCAAATATCTATTTCAACTGGTCGTGAAAAATTGATTGTATGAGCAAATCCTTGTGAATCGAGAACTATTTTTGATATTGTTCCAAACGTTTCAATGCCTGCTGGTTTTGATTCGAAAATAGCTTGGGCTATCTCTTGTTCATCACCCTCTAAAGCGAACGCTTCAAAGCTTTTTGGTGGCCGCCCATCAATATCTACGATATTAGTCGCGTTTTCAACCACGACGCTTTGTATGACGTCATCAACGGCTAATATATTGTTTCGAATCCCCTCTAACGTGGCAGTGCCTCGCCTTTGGAGAAGTTGAAGTCTCCGGAGCTTATATTCCGGGTCCGTTTCTAGATCTTGTCCGACAATGGCATCCAATAGGTTTGTCAATGAAAGAATACCCCCTTCAGGGGTCTCAATTTGTGTTAATGATCCTGCATTTGCAATCACTGGGCCTGTGTTTTGAGCAATCATAGGGATATCTACGAATGGGGCAAATCCTTGGGTCTCCTCCGTCACTGTGGTGGTCACAGGGGTTGCCACGTCTAATAATGTGTTTTCAGTAACCTCAAGTAAAACCTGGTCTTGCTCTCCATCGGCTCCCGTGAATGTGATAGTGAATCCCAAAGTGAAATCTCCCGTTACCACTACCGTACTGAGACTAGTTAGATTGTTGAGATTCGTTTGCACGTCTGTGTTGACTGTGGTCTCGTCCATTGCTACGGTTTCTTCAGTGCCTAGTTTTAATTTAAAGGAACCCGTTGTCGGTACACTGCTGAATGCAACCTTTTGAACCTCATCAATTCCCGTGCCAATAATGTCTGATGATTGTGTTTCGAATGTGGCAGTGGGATCGCCTAGAACAGACGCAACAAATCCAATCGGGACCGTAGCGGCAAGGGTTCCAAATATTCTCGCTACCACAAAGGAATTTGTTGCAAGTAGACGGGTGACATTAGTAATAGACGATACTTTGTCTAGGCTCGAATTAAACGATGTAAGGGGGAATCGTGCATCATATACTGCTTGGGCAAGCTCCCAAAGTGATGATTCCCGTTCGTCACGAATGTTTTTTATCTGTCCCAATGCGGATTCTGGCGATAGGTTGATGCCGTCTCCAAATATCGCTTTATAGGCAAGATCTGTTTCAGCAGCAATGTCTTCAAATCGCTTAAGTTCAAATCCGTCTGGGGTTACCCCAAAAGCCATGGTTGCTCCTTTAAATGCAAAAAGGCGGCCAATTTATCCATTTCTGGAATAAATTGGCCGCCTCAGTTTCGGTCAGTATCGTACTGCCGGTGTCTGTCAGCTCTTAAATGTTATAATAGGCTCAAAATAAATTCATAAGTGAACCTGCTTTCATTATATCGCATTTTTTATTAAAATTGCAGAGTTTATTGTTTTCCATTACTCAAATGAGTTAATCATTCCAAAAAACATTTGCAACGTATCATCATCATTTTGCTTGTAACGTGAGTAAAATTTATCTCGGTCGGATATTGTGTTTGCTCCGGTGATATTTATTTGAGTAGGTATTCTATTTTTTTGGGAACTATCGATATATCTTGGGATTTGTATCCTAATATCTGGATTTACACTGAATGTGGAAAAGTTCTCGGATTCTAAAACAATAGGAACACTGCCCACATTTTCTATTTCAACATTCTGCGACACCATATAGGGTATTTGTATCGGTCTTCCATATTCATCATATGGTATTTCGATCCCATCACGGTATATTTTGAAATCAAAGACTTCTGCCATAGCAATGATCTTGATTTTTGATGAAACTGTGACTTGCTTTGCTTCGGCATTTATGGTTTTTCCTACAATGCTGACTTCAACCTCATTCATCCCTTTAGATAAAAGAGGTGCGGTTCCTACGCCTCCTGCATTTTGTCCATGCTCGAAAGAGGTTCCCAAAAGAACAAAAATACCAAATCCGACTCCCCCGAGTTCTGAGGTGTTGGCATGACTGAGTTTTAAAAACGTTTTTGAGCTGGTGTAAACAATGTCAGTAATTGGATTGATACCTATATTTGTGATCCCAAAATAAACTGTTTTGGTCGCTCTGAGTGAGCCTATGTCAAAGACTATATTGCTGGGTGGGGCAGTTTGTCCTCTTAAAAGGGTTTGGTTTGATAATGAATTGCTGAATAATGGGTTGCTGAGGTTTGTTTCAATGATTCCAAAAGTTCCAGCCACCGGCGCTTGTGCGGGTGTGGTGAGCGATTGTTTTATGATACTGTCGCATCCATACAGTAAGATAGCGAACCAAATCAAAACACTGAGTATGCCTATCCTTTTCATGTGCCTCTCCTTTGTTGGGTTAACCCCTTGAATTATGGAAGGGTAACAGTGGTTCCAATTAGTCCAGTTTCGGACAGTCCGGCCAGGTTTATTTTTAATTGGCGGGTAGCTGGTACAAAGTCAAGGTCGAAACGGGTTAATTGCAGAAAACCTTCCACATCAATCACTTGAGCCTTTATTATAGCACTTATGCTACTGATTGGCGTTCCCTTCTTAAATATCTCTTGAAAGTAAGGGATGCCTTGAAGTTTGGCGAAGAAACACTCTCCTAAAAAGAATTGGAGGCGCTGCTTAAGGCGCTGGGCCGTTTCATCGGCTCCATTGATCTTAACGAGTTCATTGTTCACGATTTCTAAGTCGTTGTCCAAAAGTCTGAAGTCCATTATATTATGCTCCCTGGCCCCGAGGGGGTGAATATTTCTGCATTGTTTACGATTTCG
>SDBU01000356.1_pt1 | contig 65255 bp, 61 predicted proteins | sample 2277071 | NCBI WGS metagenome assembly SDBU01 (sample SAMN10397929, study PRJNA504765) | marine sediment metagenome | isolation source: marine sediment core GS08_GC12, 126 cmbsf | place: Arctic Ocean: Gakkel Ridge, Loki's castle | collected 2008 | reverse complement strand
TGCCATAGGATTAAAAACAGATCCAATAACAATTCAATACTCAACAGATGAGGGTTCAACCTGGATTGAAGAGGTAACAAATCAAGCAAATGATGGATCATATGTGTGGACAGTGCCGGGAATAAGTACCACAGAAGCAAAGATAAAGGTGTTGGCAGAAGATTTGGTGGGTTGGGTTGGTTCAGATGAGAGCGATGCTGTCTTTGAAATTGACAGCAGCTCCCCAGAAGTTGGCTCAATTACGTTAAAAGATAGGATCAGTGGAGATACCAGTTACACCCGCGAACAAACAATATCTGTTGAAGCTTCTGGTGTAACGGGTGATCCAACCCAAATGTTAGTCAGCCATGAGTCTGATTTTGCTGGTGCTACCTGGCAGAGTTTCTCAGCAACCTTTGAATATACACTACTAGCTGGAGAAGGCAGTCAAACAGTTTACTACAAAGTAAGGGATGTAGCGCTTAATGAAAGCACGCCAGAGAGCGACAACATTGATATAGATACCATCAATCCAACGGTAACCGTTGAGGCGCCCAATGGTGGGGAAATTCTTGCTGGTGGGTCACAGTATGTTGTTACCTGGGAAGCAACAGATGGAGGGAGCGGAATTGCTTCTGGCACACCAATAACAATTAGATTTACTTCAAACGAGGGATCAAGCTGGACATTGGTCACCCGGGAAACAAACAGCGGAGAATACGCCTGGACAGTTCCGCTAATAGATTCAATAACTTGCAGGATAAGCGTTGAGGCAATAGATAATGCGACCAACATTGGCACAGACTGGAGTGATGCTAATTTTTCAATCGATAGTACTTCACCTGAAGTGGGTTCAATTACCTTAAGAGACAGGACAAATGGAAGCGAGACTTACAGTAATGAGTTAACAATTTCAGTTGAAGCATCAGGCATAACAGACAATCCAACTCAGATGTTGGTTAGCCATGAGTCAAATTTTGCCGGGGCCAGTTGGCAAAGTTTTAGTGCAACATTTGAATACACACTGCCAGCGGGTGATGGGACGCAAGAAGTTTATTACAAAGTAAGGGATGATGCGCTTAACGAGAGTAGTTCTGTTAGCGATACTATCATAATAGATACAACAGTACCGAGTGTAACAGTTGGGCAACCAAATGGAGGAGAGCTCTTAACCGGTGGAGCAACTTATGAAGTAACCTGGGAAGCTACTGATGCTATAGGATTAAAAACAGATCCAATAACAATCCAATATACAACAGATGAAGGTTCAACTTGGATTGAGGAAGCAACCAATCAAGCAAATGATGGATTGTATGTGTGGACAGTGCCGGGTGTAAGCACAACAGAAGCAAAGATAAAGGTGCTGGCAGAAGATTTGGTGGGTTGGATAGGATCAGATGAAAGTGATGCTGTTTTTGAAATCGACAGCAGTTCACCAGAAGTCGGTTCAATAACACTAAAAGATACAACAACTGGCAGTACAACTTATAGTAATGATTTAACGGTGTCAGTTGAAGCAAGTGGAGTTAGCGGCAGTCCGACTGAAATGATTATGGCGCAGGATTCTGGATTTACCAGCAATTCAACGGGCTGGATAAGCTACAACGCTGATACAACCTATACTTTAACTGCAGGTGAGGGCAGTAGGACTATTTACTACAAAGTCAGAGATGTTGCTCTCAATGAAAGCGCAGCCACAAACGAGGCGATTTTCATAGATACAATTGATCCAGTAGTAACAATAGAAGCGCCAGATGGTGGAGAGATAATAAATGGCGGTAGTGCATACACTATAACCTGGGAAGCAACAGATGGTGGATCAGGACTTGCATCAGTTACACCAATAACCATAAGATTTACATCAAATGAAGGCTCAAGTTGGCCACTTGTTACTCAAGAATCTAACGGTGGTACATATGCCTGGACAGTGCCGCTGATAGATTCTTCTAATTGCCGCATAAGTGTAGAAGCCATTGATAATGCGACAAACGTTGGCACAGATTGGAGTGATGCCAACTTTACAATAGACAGCAGCTCACCAGAAGTTGGTTCGATAACCTTAAAAGACAGAACAACTGGGGCAACAGATTATACGAACGAACAAATAATATCAGTAGAAGCCTCTGGTGTGACTGGTGGTCCAAGTGAAATGCTGGTAAGTCATGAAGCTTCATTTACTAATGCTACCTGGCAGAACTACTCAGCAAACTTTGAATATACACTGCCAACAGGAGATGGGACCAAAGAAGTATATTACAAGGTGCGGGATACAGCATTAAATGAAAGTAGCTCAGTCAATAACAATATAATTTTAGATACAACAGTGCCAAGTGTAACCGTGGGACAACCCAATGGAGGAGAACTTTTAACCGGTGGTGCAACCTATGAAGTTACGTGGGAAGCTACTGATGCCATAGGATTAAAAGCAAATCCAATAACAATTCAATACTCAACAGATGAAGGTTCAACCTGGATTGAAGAGGCAGCAAATCAAGCCAACGATGGCTCATATATTTGGACAGTGCCGGGAGTAAGTACCACAGAAGCAAAGATAAAGGTGCTGGCAGAAGATCTAGTGGGTTGGATTGGTTCAGATGAGAGTGATGCAGTTTTTGAAATCGACAGTGGTTCGCCAGAGGTAGGCTCGATTACGTTAACAGATAGGACAAGTGGAGATACTAGCTACACCCGTGAACAAACAATATCTGTTGAAGCTTCTGGTGTAACGGGTGATCCAATCCAAATGTTAGTCAGCCATGAGTCTGATTTTGCTGGTGCTACCTGGGAAAGCTTCTCAGCCACATTTGAATACACGCTGCCAGCAGGTGACGGCACTAAGTCCCTTTATTATAAGGTGCGTGATGATGCACTTAATGAAAGCAGTCCAGATTCAGACAGCATTGTTTTGGATACCAGTGGCCCAACTTCGCCAAGTATTGTGATCAACAGTGGAGCACCGGCGACAAACGAAGTTAATGTTGCACTGACTCTCTCAGCTAATGACAGTTGGACACCGATTCAAGTGATGATTAGTAATGAGGCTGGTTTTGGTAACGCTACTTGGGAATCTTTTCCGCCTACAACTAAAGCTTGGGTATTAATATCAGGGGATGGTCCTAAGACTGTTTATGCAAAATTCCGTGATGGTGGATTAACTGAAAGTACAACAGCAGAGGATACTATTACTTTGGATACTATTGCCCCAACTGTAACTGTTGAGGCTCCAAACGGAGGGGAAATAATCAATGGCGGCAGCTCATACACAATTACTTGGGAAGCAACAGATGCTGGTAGTGGTATAGCAACAGGTACTCCAATTAGCCTTTATTACAGCACTAACTCTGGTTCAAGCTGGACCCCCATAACCCAGTATGCAAATACAGGAACATATTTATGGTCAGTGCCACTAATTAATTCAACTACCTGCCGCATTAGCGTTGAGGCTGTTGATGTTGCCACAAACGTTGGCAGAGATATAAGTGATTCAGATTTTAGTATTGACAGCGATGTGCCGCAGGTTGGCTCAATAGAAGTAAGAGATCTAGCTACAGGCGGAACTGCTAGAACAAATAACCGTGTTGTTTCAATCGAAGCCTTTGATGTAAGTGTGGAAGCAACTGAAATGCGGATTGCTGAAGATGCATCTTTTACGGTTAACGAAACCATCTGGCTAACATACAGCAAGACAACTACTTATGAGGTTACCTCTGGCGACGGCACAAAGAATATCTATTATAAAGTAAGGGATGCAGTGTTAAAGGACAGCAACACAGTTTTTGACAGCATTGTCCTGGATACAACGGGCCCAACTTCACCAAGTATTGTGATTAACAGTGGGGCAGTGGCTACAAATGAAGTTAACGTCTCCTTGAGTCTGGAAGCCAGCGACAGCTGGACACCGCTTGAAATGATAATTAGCAATGAGGCCTCATTTACTAATGCTAACTGGGAAAGCTACTCAACCAGCAAAGCCTGGGTATTGCCAGCAGGGGATGGGGATAAGACTGTTTATGCTAAGTTTAGGGATGCTGGGTCAAATGAAAGCTCAGCAACAAGCGATGCTATTACATTGGATACAATAGCGCCGACTGTAACGGTTGAAGCCCCCAATGGCGGCGAGATAATCAATGGCGGCAGTTCATATACGATTACCTGGGAAGCAACAGATGCTGATAGCGGCATAGCAGCAGGCACGCCAATTGCAGTTTATTACAGTACAAATTCTGGCTCAAACTGGACGCTGATAACAAACGAAGTTAACGATGGTCAGTATTCGTGGGTTGTGCCTTTGGTGACATCGACAAATTGTCGCATAAGCATTGAGGCAGTTGATGTGGCAACTAATGTTGGTTCAGATATGAGTGATGCTGATTTTGAGATAGATAGTTCAATGCCAACTGTAACTTCAATTGAGTTAAGGGATCGCACCAGCGGCGATACTAGCTTTACTAATGAAAGGCCAATTACAGTGGAGGTTTGGGGGGTTAGCCCGGGTGTAACTGAGATGATATTTGCAGAGGATTTTGGCTTTAGTGTTAACTCAACTGGTTGGATAAGTTTTGAAACCAGTACTGAATATACTTTATCCGAAGGTGATGGCACTTCAGAGGTTTATTGCAAAGTAAAGAAGAATGTAACCCAAGAAAGCAGTGCTGTGTCAGACAGCATTATTCTAGATACGATCGGGCCATCCCCGGTTAGTGTAATGATCAACAGTGGTGCGTTGGTAACTAGTGAAGTGAATGTGAGTTTAAGCCTATCAGCCAATGATCTTTGGCTGCCGATACAAATGATGATCAGTAATGAAGCTGGTTTTGGCGGGGCTGCTTGGGAACCGTATGCAGCTACCAAGGCCTGGACTCTTGCTGTTGCCAGCGGCAGTGCGGAAGTTTTTGCCAGATTCAGGGACGCTGGATTAAACGTGTCCATTGATGTGAGCGATGATATTTATGTTGATGCAGATAGTCCGACCGTTCTTTTGTACAGCCCGGTTGGTAGTAACGTGGCTTTAACTTCCAGTGTTGAGGTTACCTTTAGCGAGGAGATGAACAAGGACAGCGCGGAAGATTCTTTCTCAATGGAAGATACTGAGGCTGAAGCAGCATCTCCTAATAACAATCAAATGGTGAAGACGCTGACTGTTGTTTCCGGGACCTTTACCTGGGTGGGAGACGTCAAGCTTATTTTTACTCCAGATGTTTTATTGACCCAGGGAACTACGTACAGGGTCAGGTTAACTGATACGGCTGAAGATAAGTTGGGCAATCCTTTGGTCCCGTTTACCTGGCAGTTTACCACAGCTTCTGATGATATTGGCCCGACCATTACCAATTATTTAATTGATGGCAAGGTACAGTATCGAGGCGATATAATTGATTCTACGCCTGTAATTTCCGCTACGATACTTGACGAAGGTTCAGCCGTACGAATAAAAATAATTAGAATTTATGTGAATGACGATCTGGCATATTCTGGCACATACCTTGATTGGGCTGGCGCTGTTTATGATAGTACTGGATATTTTTCTTATACTTTGCCTGCTTTGGCTGAGGGTACGTACGATATAGCAATTCGGGCCTATGATTTTGCTGATAATGTTGCTGAAAAAATATATGAAGAGCTTCATGTTTATGCATCCCCAGGGGTGGTTGGTCCCTTATTGAACCATCCAAATCCATTTAGCCCGTTAGAGGGAGGAGTGACCATAATTTCTTTTTATCTAAAAACAGATGCAGACGTGGCTCTTATGCTTTATGATATTACTGGTAGTTTAAAATGGAGGTTTAATGCCAGCGCAGGGGCAGAAACGTATCCAGGTTCTGGTGTGGGAGCGGGTGGCGCAGCAGGTTATAATGAGATATCATGGGATGGTAAGTCATCTTATGGTGAGATATCGGGCAATGGTATCTATATTTTGAAGCTGGTTGACATAAGGCAGAATAAACAGCTCGGCGGAGGAAAAATTACAGTATTAGATTGAGAGAATTAATATGAGAAAAATAATAATTTTCCTTGGTCTCTTAGTTTTAGGCTTGTTTCTTTCTTCAGCCCGGGCAGCGGTGATCAAAGCGACTGTTGATCCTTCTGAGATCGCGGTTGGCGCCCGTCCCCTGGGCATGGGCAGGGCCTTTGTTGGTCTGGCCAATGACGTCTACGCTACTTTTCAAAATCCTTCCGGCCTGGTGCATTTGCGCGAATGGCAGTTAGCCAGCATGTATTCTAACCTTATCCAGGAAGTTGACTACAGCATGATTGGTTTTGGCACTTCCTTTGGCCAAGAGGCTTTTGGCATGTCGTATTTAAAGGCAGAGGTTGAGGGCGGGCCTGTGACTACCCGTGATCCGATTACCGACCGTATTGTTCCGGGAAGTGAAGGCGCCATGGGTTACATGAGTTCAGTTTGGTTTTTATCTTATGCTACAGAAGCCGGTAAATATCTTACCTTCCATCCTGTTTTTGAAAAAGTTAATCTGGGCATGAGCGTTAAATTATTCAACCAAACCTTGACCGGCCTGCCGACCCGAGAGGTCTATGCTACTGGTCTTGATTTTGATCTTGGAGCGCAGTACCAGCATAATTCCTGGATGCGTCTTGGTTTGGCCGTGTATAATGCTTTGCCTTATGCTTATGGCGGCCGCCTGGTTTGGGGTTCTGGTCTTACCGAATCGATACCAGCCTATGCCAAGATTGGTACAGCTGTTAAGGTCATAGGGAAGGGTGGCTTGCGGGAGATGAAGTTTTCTCAAACTGAGTTAACAGTTGCCTACGATACTGAAATACCTATCGGTAAAGTGCGTCCTATTCTTCATCATTTTGGTGTGGAATGGTCTCCCTGGAAACCACTGGCTTTGAGGTTGGGTATTGATCAGGATATATCTGCTACTGACCCAACGTCAAATACCGTTGATAATAATCTTACCGCGGGGATTGGTTTAAGTGTTTTTAATGTCCGTTTTGATTATGCCTATCATACTTTTGGTTCTTTGCCTGAAAACATAACCCATTTTGTTTCTATTACTTACGGTATGGGCGAAGTTAGTGTGCCAACATTTGCCCCGGGGTTGGACTATTTGGAGGTCAGTGAACCAGGAGATAAGCTCATAACTTTTAGCCCTTATGTCATTGTTAAAGGTAAATTATTAAAACCCAAAGACATTAGCCAGGTGAAGATCAATCAGGCGATAGCAGATCTTTATCCGGATAATAGTTTCTTTTCCCTGATGAAGCTGCCGGAGTACGGCAGCAATTTTCTGGATGTTAAGGCCATGAGCATTACTGGTCGAATATTAGAAAACAATAGGATTAACGCGGTTTATTTGGTGACATTTCGCGACATAGACAAAGATCATCCTTTGCGCAATATCCTGGGCGGGCTGGGTGCCCTGGGTTATGTTTCAGGTTATAAGGACGGCACTTTTAGGCCTGACGCAGGGATAACCCGCGCAGAGCTATGTGCTTTGTTGATGAAAATACGGCCGGGCATTGAAGTTGAGGCGCATCCCAAATCATTATTTAAGGATGTTTCCACCAGGCATTGGGCGTTCAGGTATATTACCCAGGCAGCCAAGCAAAAGTTAGTTGAAGGTTATCCTGACGGCATGTTCAGGCTCAACAACGCTGTTACGCGCGCTGAAACAGTTTCTATTTTGGTTCGTTTTGCCGGATTAAAACCTCCTGCGGCAATTAGCAGGCGGCCTTATCCAGATGTTGAAGCTGATTTTTGGGCTGCCAAAATTATTCAGATTGCTAAGGAAAATGATTTTTTTAAGGGTGTTAACTGGAAGAACTTTGATCCTGACAAGAGAATTACACGCGGGGAAGTTGTCTCCATCCTGGCTCAGGTTGGTTCGATCAAAGAAAAACTGGATGAGCTTATAAAATAGGTTTTGTGCTAGATTCAACATTTTAATGCAACACCTGTTTTGTTAAAGAATACCTCATAAGGAGTCAATCCTTCAAGCCGTTTGCGAGGTCTGGTATTTAATAAATATTCTACATGAGCGACTTCGTTATCAGCAATTTTTGCAAGGTTTGTCCCTTTCGGAAAATATCTACGAATCAACCCATTAATATTTTCGTTTGAACCGCGTTCATGTGAACAGTAGGGATGAGCAAAATAACAAGAGATATCCAGGGCTTGCTCGATTTCTTTATATCCAAAATTCTCTGTTCCGCGATCCCGAGTAAGTGTCTGTCTATATGGAGAAGGGACTTTTTTTAGTTTTTCCAAAACAGTACGATTTGATTCTTCTATGCTTCCGTTTTTCATCTTTCTAATAAATACCAACCCAGATACTCGTTCATTGACCGTTTTTAATCTACCCGTACTTTTCTTTGATACCATTGTATCGTCTTCCCAGTGTCCGATTTCTTTGCGTTTATCTGCCTCTTTGGGCCGATCTTCGATTGAAGGTAATATGGGCCTTTCTAATTTTCGTGCTTTTCTGAATCCCTTTGTAAGCCTTCTTTTCCGCCTTCTGGGAAGATACAGCCTTAAATCTTCGCACCCTTGGCGAAGGGTACCATTCCCTTCTCTGTGTATTTGCGCGTAGACAAATTGATAAATTGCCTCATATGATATCTTTTGTCCTTTGTGCTCTATTGGGAGTCGGAGACTTACTTGTTCCGGAGACCAGCCAAGCTAGCGCGTATCAGGTCGTTCTTTAATCTTGGCCTTTTACCCCTTTTTTCTCGTTTTGCAAACGCCTTATTGTGGGCCACATACGCTTGATATTTCCCCATTCCTTTTCTTGGTTTGCCAGCTACTTCCCGACATATCGCGCTTGCGGAACGGCCATTGCCTAAAATTTTAGCTATTTCCCTAAAGTTCCTCCCTTCTTGATAGCCAATCTCGATCTTTATGCGTTCATCAAGGGTCAAATGACTGAATCGATGTTCCGTACACTTATTTTTACTTTGCTTATTTGTTTTTCTCATATACCTGATATTTTATATCAGGTGTTGCATTTCTTTGTTGAACTTGGGGGACAAAATTTCGCAATTTTATTAAGAAAATGATAGAATCTAACTATCTTTATGTGTTGGTGGAGGGGGCTTCTCCGAAATACTTTGAAGTAAAGGCAAAAAAGGCGAATAAAAGTTTACGCAAGGTTTTTAAGGAGCTGGGTTTTTAGTTATGAATACAAATGAAAACAATAATTTAATACCGAAGGATTCAGATTTTTTGCTTTACACGACTCCGGATGGAGAAATACGCGTTGATGTGTTTTTTCATGATGAGACGGTTTGGCTGACACAAAAGAAGATGGCGGAGTTATTTGGAGTTGATGTGCGCACTGTTAACGAGCACATTAAAAACATTTATGAAAGCGGTGAATTAAGGGCGAGTGCAACTATCCGGAAATTCCGGATAGTTCAAAAAGAAGGGAAGCGCGACGTAAATCGAGGGATCGATTTTTATAATCTTGACACGATAATTTCCGTTGGTTATCGCGTAAATTCCGAAAAAGCCACTAAATTCCGCATCTGGGCAACAAAAATGCTGCTAACCACCTGGAAAAACGCTCCAAAAGGTAAAATATTGAAGCCGGATGTGTCGATTGCCAAAAATTATCTTCAAGAGAAGGAAATTTCCGAATTAAACCGGATTGTTTCGATGTATCTTGATTATGCTGAGAACCAGGCTAAAAAACAACGGACTATGACAATGAATGATTGGGTAGAAAAGCTTGACGCGTTTTTAAAATTTAATGAGAATGTTAAATTTATAAATAATATGTTGAGACTACACAAGCAAGATGGAGAGATCAGGATTCCTCAAGAAAGGCCGGCTCTCCAACGCCAAATTGATGCGGTGGAGAGGAATCTGGAAAGGAAATAAATATATCCCTATGACGGAAAATCTTGAGCTGGAATTTTATTTTGAGCGAATGAAAAACGAAATTTTAAATAAGGTTAGAAAGAGCAAAGAAAAATGGCAAAAGATTCAGCGGAAAGCCTTGGGTGATCCTGCCGCGGAAAATGAGCTGATACAGCTTAAGTTGCAAATCCAAATTATGGAGGCCCAGGCGCTGGAAGAACTAGAAAGGTTAGAAAAAAAGATAAAAGGAACTGAGGGAGATGATTGAAAATGGAAACTAGAGCAAAAAAGATAAACGATTTAAAGTGGGACCATTACTATGACGCGATGGAGTTTTTAAACGGAGGCGATACAAAGACATCAGCAAAGTTCCTTAAGCAGGCAATTAAGCTTGATGACGACTTTGTGGCCGCTTATATGGGGCTGACAGCCGTTTACCGCGAAAAAGGCGACTTTAAAAAAGAAAAAGAATTCGCGGATTTGGCTTTTGAAAAAACACGCAAAGTTTTCCCTAAATGGCCCCAAAGTATGATCTGGGGGATTTTAAAGAATCGGCAATACCTGAGAGCAATCTGTGACAAGGCTACTACCAGCCAGAAAACGGGAAATCTAAAAGAGGCTGAAAAGCTCTATCGGCTAATATTAAAATTGAATCCCCGTGATAATCAGGGAGTGCGCTATCTGATAGCGGGAATGTTTGCTGGACTAAGTCCTCAAAATATTGATGACATGTTCGATGAAGCGAATCAATCGCAAAATTGGGATAGCTTAGAAAGTCTGGTTTATAAACAAAACAAAAAACATAAGTTTTGGGTTATTCCAGAAGAGATTTAGAGCAGCGAAATTTTGGGTAACTTACACGCCTAGAATTTACTTTATTTCCTTGAACCCACAAAGGATACTCTGCGAAAAGTTGTGTTAACCGGTGGTGTGGCCCTGTACCAGGTTGTGCCGCCATCAGTTGAGCGAAGGATTGTGCCAACTATGGGCTGGGGAGAATCAAACCAGATGCCAGCTACCCAAAGATTATACTGATCTGTTGCTGCAACAGTAAGTAGGGCATAGCCACTGCCTATGCTGCTAGGGATTCTAGTGCTCTCCCATGTTGCTCCGCCATCATTAGTAAAGGTCATCAAATCATCATCAACTGTACTCCAGGCCATATCTTTGCCCAGTGCAATAATTCCGTTGTAATGAACAATAGAAGGGTTTGGTTGTATGTTGGCCCAAGTTGTGCCACTGTTTACGGTACGAATTATTGAAGCCCCTGTGCCGCAGGCCCAGCAGGTATTAGCATCAAATGCTGAAACATCAATCAAGCCGCCGACTGGCACAGTTTCGCTTGAGCCTTGCCGTGTCCAAGTAGTACCACCATTTGTTGTATGGAGAATAACACTATAACCATCTTGCGGGTCACCGATAATCCAGGCAGTGTTTGCGTCAACTGCGCTGACTGCACTAAAGTTAGCGCTGATGCCAGGCGCTTCCTGTGTTACCCAGGTTGTTCCGCCATCGGTTGTCTTTAAAATAAGACCGCTAAAGCCGACTACCCAATAGACTTGAGAATTAACTGCGGTGATGCCGGATAATTCAAGGTTTGGAATAGTGGCGCTTGTGCCTAATCTTTGCCAAGAATCTCCGCCATCTGTTGTTTTAAGGATCAAGCCGTAACCACCACTCTGAGTACCAACTGCCAAAACAGTTGACTTGTCAATTGCCTTAACTTCGTAAATATCAACATCAGGGAGCTCCTCGCTGCTGACCCGATTCCAGGTGAGCCCAGCGTTCTCGGTTTTTAAAATTACGCCGTGACCGTCGCCTACTGATCCGCCGCCAACATAACCAATGCGTCCGGCACCAGTATCCTCAGGATTTGTAGATACAAAAAGCCCACAGCCAATGACCATCAAAGTAAACAGCATCAGCGCAAAAGCAGAAAGCGAGATTTTTTTCATGTTATTTCCTCCTATTTGATAGTATTTATTTTCGCACTATCAAGTTTTAGTGTCAATTGTTATAATATTGTTGAGCATAATAATAGCAATAGTTTAGGAAGGGAAAATGATGAGTGTTGCAAAGGAATTAGCTAAAATTGGTCAGAGTTTGTGGTTAGATAATATTAATCGCCAGATGATTGCCAGTGGTGAACTTGAAAAAATGATTGACCTGGGTTTACTTGGTGAAACTTCTAACCCCACAATTTTTGGCAAGGCTGTTATGGGCAGCAATGATTATGATGAGATGGTCAAGAAACTGGCCGCAAAAAGCACTTTTGAGATTTATGATGAATTAACAGTTAAAGATGTGCAGGAAGCCACTGATATTTTCCGCAGTGTTTATGATGCTACCCAAGGAGCAGATGGTTATGTTAGTTTGGAGGTTAATCCGCATCTGGCAGCTAAGACAGATGAAACAATTGCTGAAGCTAAAAGATTATGGCAAAAAGTTAACCGCCCAAATTTAATGATAAAGGTCCCTGCAACACTCCAGGGGATCCCAGCTATTAAAGCCCTTTTAGCTGATGGTTTAAATATTAATGCGACCTTAATTTTCTCCTGCCAGCAATATAGGGATACTGCTCATGCCTTTATTGATGGTTTAACTGAATACTCTAAAAAGGGTGGGGATGTGGCCAGGATTGCTTCAGTTGCTTCTGTTTTTGTCAGCCGTATTGATACCCTGGTTGATAAAATGATTGATGAGAAAGGGGATCAAGGCTTGCAGCAATTTCGGGGAAAAGCAGCCGTGGCTAATGCGAAATTGCAGTATCAGGATTATCTAAAGATATTTAAAAATAAAAAATGGCAGGCATTAAGTGAGAAGGGTGCGCGCTCTCAAAGAGTTTTATGGGCTAGCACAGGCACAAAAGATAAGGCCTATAGTGATATTAAATATGTAGAAGAATTAGTTGCCAAGGATACTGTTAATACTTTGCCCAATAATACTTGGGAAGCAGTGCTTGATCATGGTGCGGCCAGGGAAGCTATTTTAACTGGTCTTGATGAGGCTAAACAGGTTATTGCCGGCCTGCGCCAGGGTGGGATTGATATTGATGATGTCTGCGCCAAACTTTTGGCTGATGGGGTAGCGGCTTTTGAAAAATCATTTGATGAACTGCTGGCTGCCATAGAAGAAAAGGCTGCGCAATATAAATGACCCAGATTATTAAGGGACATAGAGAAGAAGTAGAAGAAAAAGCTGCGGATAAAATCGTTGATTCAGTCCTTCGTTTGCTTTCTCAAAAAGACCAAGTAATTGTAGCCATTCCTGGCGGCAGAAGCGTAGCTGGGGTTTTTCATTTATTAAAAGAAAAAGACCTTCCCTGGAATAAAATCCATATTTTTATGGTTGATGAGCGTTTGGTCCCAGTTGATGATGCAGAAAGCAATTTTAAGCTGGCTAATGACGTTTTTATTGAAGATTTAATCAATAATGGCAAATTGCCTAAGGGAAATGTCCATCCGTTCTTAGCAAGCGAAGGAATTGCTAAATATGAGGAAGAGCTAAAAAAGCATGGTGGGGTCTATGATGTTGTTCTGTTAAGTTCTGGAGAAGATGGGCATATTGGTTCCTTATATCCCCATCATCATTCAATTAGTAATGAATCAGCCTATTTTGTGCAGATGAACGATTCACCCAAACCGCCGCCTAATAGAATGACTATGTCTAGAAAACTACTACTAAAAGCTAAAGTGGCACTGATTATGTTTTTGGGGGAGGCTAAAAGGGAAGCTTATAATAAATTTTTGGATAAAAAACTTGAGCTTATGTCTTGTCCAGCTAAACTAGTTCAGTTAATCCCAAATTCTTTTGCTTTTACTGATTTAGCTTGAAGAATTAACCTTCAACTATCCAACGCTCTTCTTTTTTAAACCAGTCACCCGGATTGTTTAGATATTGAAGCGTTTCTTCTAGGATATCGTAATGTTCTCTTTCTTCCTGCGCCAGAGCGGCATAGAATTTCTTCGCAGTTTCATCAGAGCTTTCCTTAGAGATTTTATCGTATAGGTTGTAACTGTCACTCTCTAAGCCTTCAGCTATTTTGTAAGCCTCATTAATATCTTTTTGGGTCTCATATTTTTTATCCAGGCCGGTTTTAAGTTTATTAAGGATAGTTTTTAGAATTTCTTCTTTCTTTGGCGGCACTTCAACGCCTTTTAACCAATCACTGGGTAATTTTTGTTCACCAGTTAAGTTCTTGTAGAATTCTTTGATTTTAGAAATATGTTCAAGTTCTCGTTCTGCCAGGCTGTTTAGCGTTGATGTTGCCAGGGGATTGTTTGTCTTGGCAGCTGTTTTGGTATAAAAATCATAGCCTTTTTTCTCTAATTCAATCGCTAATTTGGTATCTTCAATAAGTTCTTTCATGGTTTGGTCCTCCTAAATGATATTTTACCACCCCTCACCCCCTTTGTCCCCCTCTCCCAGAGAGGGGGAAATTCGCCGTAGGCGAATGGGGGTGAGGGGTGTTATAATATTTCCAGCATGCAGGCTGATATTGTTATCAAAAACGGAATGATTTTAACCATGGATGAGAAATTGACTCTCCATGAAAAAGCTGACCTGGCTATTTCTGGGTCAAAAATAGTTGATATCTCCCAAAAAACTAAGTACAAAGCCAAAAAGACAATTGATGCCCAGGGTAAATTAGTCATGCCTGGCTTAATTAATACCCACACCCACGCAGCCATGACTATGATGCGAGGCCTGGCAGATGACATGCCTTTAAATGTCTGGTGGCAGAAATTTATTTTCCCAATTGAAAAGAAGCTTTTAAATAAAGAATTTGCTAGGGTAGGATCAGGTTTAGCAATAATCGAAATGATTAAGTCAGGAACAACTTCTTTTTCTGATATGTATTTTCACGAAGCAGAAACTGCTCAAGTTGCTAAAAAGATCGGTATGCGTAGTTTTCTGGGAGAGGGGATAATTGATTTTCCTAATCCAACCCATCCTAATCCTGACCATGCTCTTGCATATATGAGAGATTTGTATAAAAAATATAAAGATGATCCAATTGTTCATTTGATGGTTGCGCCTCATACGCCTTATACATGCAATCAAGAAAATCTTCTAAAGTCAAAGGCCTTAGCAGATGAATTGGATTTGCCATTACATATCCATGTTTCTGAGACAGCAGGAGAGGTGGCTGAATGTAAGAATAAACAAGGAGTAAGTCCAGTTGAATATTTAGAAAAAATTGGTTTTCTAAGTAATAAAGTTATTGCCGTGCATTGTGTTCATCTTAGTCATACTGATATCAAAATATTAGCTAAACATAATGTAAAAGTTTCACACTGTCAGGAAAGTAATATGAAGCTAGCTTCTGGCAGTGCTCCGATTGTTGAGTTGCAAGACGCTGAAGTTGTAGTAGGTCTGGGAACAGATGGGGCAGCTTCCAATAATAATCTGGATATGTTTGATGAAATGGATGCTGCAGCCAAAGTTCATAAATTAATAAGAAATGACCCGACGGTTATGGATGCAAAAACAGTTTTGCGCATGGCAACTTGTGATGGAGCAAAGGTAGTACAAAAGCCTGATATTGGATCACTAGAAGTTGGTAAAACGGCAGATATTATTATTATTGATTTAGACCGACCGCATCTGATCCCTTTATATAATGTATATTCTCAGCTAGTTTATAGCGCTGGTGGGTCTGAAGTTGATACTGTAATTATTAATGGAAAATTAATTATGGAAAATAGAGATATTTTAACTGTTGATGAAGATGAGATAATCGATCAAGCCAATCACTTAGCTAAAAAAATCAGAGAGGTCGTTGTCTAATTTACTCCCCCTCAAATTCTGTTTGAGCGTAGACTGAATAACCAGCCTGCTCTAATTTCTTTCTGCCACCTAAATTTGGTAAGTCAACAATAAAAGCCAGCTCAACTATTTCCCCGTGCAGCTTTTTTACTAATTTTGCAGCAGCCATGGCTGTGCCGCCAGTAGCAATTAAGTCATCAATTATTAATACTTTTTGTCCTTTAGTAATAGCATCCTTGTGAATTTCAACTACATCAGTACCATATTCTAGTGCATATTCTTCGCTTTCAGTTTCAGCGGGAAGTTTGCCTTTTTTTCTAACTGGAACAAATCCTTTGTCTAATAAATAAGCTAACGCTCCACCTATGATAAAGCCACGGGAATCAATTCCCACAACAACATCAATATCCTTATCTTTATATCTTTTAACAAAATCATCAATGCAGATTTTTAGGCCAACAGGATCTTTTAGTAGAGTAGTGATATCTCTAAACATTATGCCTTTTTTAGGCCAGTGGGGTATTGTGCGGATTCTTGATTTTATCGGCACTATTCTCCTCCGCTCCGTCCTCCGCAGGCTTGCTCCGGAGGAGGACTAAAGCTACGTAGAATTATGATATCCTCCCGATAGATTTTATCAGAAGCTCTTTCACCTTATCAGCGTTTTCTTTCATGCGTTGTAAAATCATTTCAAAGGTTACAGGTTCCTCATCTTCTTTCCAGCAGTCATAATCTGTTGACATGGCAATGGTTTGATAGGGGATACCCAGTTCATTGGCTAAAATAACTTCTGGGCAGGTTGACATATTTATAATATCAGCACCCCAGGCGCGAAACATGTGGCTTTCTGCTTTAGTTGAAAACCTGGGGCCTTCAATTGTAACAACTGTTACGTCTCTATTATATTCAAATCCTAGTTCATCACAGGTTTGACAAAAAATATCAGTAAGTTTTTTGTTGTATGGCTCGCTCATAGGGGTATGGACTACTTTTTCATGAAAAAATGTTAAGTTTCTATGTCTGGTAAAATCAATAAATTGTGATGGGAAAACTAAATTGCCAGGTTTGATTTCTTCGCGCAAAGAGCCAACTGCGGTTGCAGCAAGGATATGGGTGCAACCTTCTTCTTTTAAAGCATAAATGTTTGCCAGAAAGTTAACTTTAGTTGGCATAATGCCGTGGTTTCTACCGTGGCGGGCCAGAATTACTACCTCAACTCCATTGATTTTACCGTGCTTTAAAGGGGAAGTGGGTTGGCCAAACTTATTATTGACTTCTTTGTCTTGGGCATTTTCTAATATTTTTGGATCATCAAGCCCTGAGCCACCAATAATTCCAATTTTTGCCATAATAAAATTATAACATGTTGACAAGTATTAATAAAACTGTAATATGAATATTAGCTAAAGCCCGCGAGTTAGGGGAGAAGATTAAACATGAAATCAAAAATTAATAAGATTGGGATTATTGGTGGGTCTGGGGTAGATAAAGTCATTTTTTCTCAGGGTTTTGAGACTAGGGAAATAAATACTAAATACGGCAATGTTTCTGTTGAAGAAGGCAGCCTTGATGGTAAAGAGATATTCTTTCTAAATCGTCACACACAGGGCTATCTATCTCCTTCACATATTAATTATCGAGCTAATATTGCCGCGCTGCATAATAAAGGTGTGGAAGCCATTATTGCTACAGCAGCTGTTGGCGCAATTAATAAAAAATTTAAACCTGGGGACTTTGTTTTGCTAACTGATTTTATTGATTTTACCAAGGCCAGGGGGGAAGGCTTTGCTCCTGGGTCATTTGTTGATTTGAGCGAACCATATAACCCAAGTTTAAGAAATACTATTATTAAAGCAGCCAAGCATTTAAAACTTAAGATATATCCAAAAGCAACTTATGTTTGTACTGAGGGGCCGCGTTTCGAAACTAAAGTGGAGATAAACATGTTTGCTAAGTTAGGGGCGGATGTAGTAGGCATGACCCAAATTCCCGAAGTTGTCCTGGCTGCAGAAGTAGGCATTCCTTACGCTGTAATTGCTATTGTGACCAATTATGCCGCTGGTGTTAGTAAAGAGAAAATTACTTCTGATGAAGTTTTTACTATGATGACAGAGAAAGCCCAACCACTGTCTAATTTAGTCCTTCAAGTTATTAAGGCTATTTAGTCCCCCAATATTTTAATTATTGTGAAATTAATGCCCACTTCCGGCGATTAATTGTTGTAGGAATATAACAATGGCCAGGATAATTTTAACATCAAGATGGTTAGGAAATAGTTGTCTTCGCAAACACTGCCGATACGCGGATGTAAGCTTGCGAGCAATCAAGGGAAATAATCGCTTTGGTACGGTTTTTCTTTCTCGACAAGCCTTGGTTTCAAGGATGGGCGCTGAGTTGAATTACCAGTTGAGAAGGGAAAGTGGCATGAACCCCATTGCCACTAAACTTGTTGGGTTTGAGAGTGAAGCTGAAATAATATCTAGAATAGTAGTTAGACTGACTAATTTTATTCGCTTAGCCAGGATTTTAGAGCATGATCGCGGCTTTATTGTAGATTGTCTACTGGCAGCAGTAAAACAATTTGATAGCGCTACCCATGAACATCAGTTGCGTGTTGCCGTTACGACCAAGCAAGTGGCCAGAAAACTTGGTTTCAGGGGAAGAAAATGTGATGATCTTTATTTAGCGGCACTTATCCATGATTTTGGAAAAATTGGTTTACCTCTAGGGCTTTTAAATAAAAATGGCGCCTGGACTGATCAGGAAAAGCGGTTTAAACCGATCCATTTGCTTATTATCTTAGTTGTAGCAGAACAAGTTGATTCCCTGAAAGGGCTGGCAAATTTATTAAGATATAATCATTACTATGATGGGTATCCTAAGGGGATTAAAGATAACTCTGTTCCTATGCGCGCGCAAATTCTTTCCGCTGTTGATTATTTTGACGCCTTGGCCTTTCCCAGGCCCTTTCGAGTTGGGGAAGCTTTACCCTTAGACAGGGTTTTTGCCAAGCTTGATAAGAGAAGCCAAAGCAGTGAGGTTAAAACCCCATATGATCCCAGGATAATTGATGCATTACGGGAAGTTGCCGGCTAAAATTAAACACATCTTTTCTTTACAAGTCGTGTTTTATCCCCAGCTGGCTGGAAACAAGCTTAAATAATCGTACAATATTCTCCGGTGTTTGCATGCCGGGCATATCAATAATAATTTTTTCTACTTGTTGTCTTAAATACACGCCAAAATATTGTAGGTTAAGCGCGCCTTCCAGCATAACCTCACAGTCATTGCCGACGGGAAGGAATTCGCTGGCCCTGTCCTTAAGGACCTGGCTGGTTTGTTCATAACTTTTAAGATTTTTCTGTAGTTCTTCAACAATTAGCCGGCTAAATTGCCCAATCCGTGCACTTGTTTCTGTGTTAGTGAGGAGTTCTTCTGCTTTCATTGCCCCGATTGAGCAGAATTGGAGCAGGGTTGAGCCAATTGTCTCAAATATTTTATGCACGGTCCAAAAACTGATTGGTTGGAAAGGTCTAACAAAAATGCAACGTCGATCATTCCCCCTTGGTTCTATTTTAGTTCTGTTGCTGGGTATTCTGGGGTTTAATAAATTAATCCTTGTTCTCATGGTGTTATAGACCTTAATTAAATATCGTTAGTTTTGAGCGAAAATTTCAGCTCTAGAGCAGGAAAAAGTATTAAATTTTAGCCTTTAAAATACGATCGTGGTTGTTGGTGTCTTTGAGGATTTCAAAGGATTGGTATTTACTGCTGGTTGTAGTGATTTCTGTAACTTTTTCACCCTGGTCATAGCCAATTTCGAGGAAGAGAAAGCCATTTGCTTTAAGATAGCTTGGGGCGTTCTCGATCAAGTTTCTGATGTAATCAAAACCATCCGGACCGCCATCCAGGGCTTCCTTGGGTTCCCAATCTTTAACATCAACTGGTAATTCTTCAATGATTGAACTAGGTATATACGGCGGATTTGAAACTATCAGGTCAACTTTTTCTTGCAAGGGCTCAAGTAGGTGACCATTAATTAGCTGGCATCTTTGGTCCACCTGGTGGGTTTGGCTATTTTTTTGAGCAACTTGCAGGGCGTCTTTTGATGAATCGATAGCAATAACTCTAATATCTTTTAAGTATTTAGCCAAAGTAATAGCAATGGCGCCGCTGCCTGTGCCGATGTCGGCAATTGTTATCTGTTGCGGGTTGTCGGGTTGACGGGTACTCGGGTTGTTTTGTATCAGTGTGATTATGGTTTCAACCAGTTCTTCAGTCTCAGGGCGGGGGATTAAGACCGAGCGGTTAACATAGAATTCAAGGGACATGAATGCTTTATTACCGGTTATATAGGCAATGGGTTCGTGTTGGCTGCGGCGTTTGATCATCTGCTTAAAACTATCAAGTTCTGCAGCAGAGAGGACCTTTTCATATTTTGTATAGAGTTCAATGCGTTTGCAGTTTAAGGCATGGGCCAGCAGTATTTCTGCTTCAAGATGGGGCCATTCAATGTTAAATTTTTTGAAGTAGTCAGTAGTCCAGTCGAGGATTTTTGTTATGGTCCAGACTTCCATTAGGTTAACTTTTGCAGCTTGGCAGTATTGTCCGCAATTGTCAGCGCATCGATCATCTCGTTAATATCCCCATCCATCACATCATTTAACCGATAAGTGGTAAAACCAATGCGATGGTCGGTGATACGGCCTTGAGGGAAATTATAGGTGCGGATTTTTTCCGAACGATCACCTGTGCCAACCATAATTTTGCGTGCGTCGCGCTGCTTTTTTACCTTTTCTGCTTCAGCTTGTTCCATGATCTTGGTGCGCAGGATCCTCATGGCTTTTTCCTTGTTCTGGTACTGAGAGCGTTCATCCTGACAGGCAACAACCACATTGGTCGGCAGGTGAGTAATCCGAACGGCGGAATCAGTCTTATTAACGTGCTGGCCGCCGGCTCCGGAAGCGCGATAAGTATCTATCCTTAAATCTTTGGGCTCAATTTTAATGTCAACTTCTTCTGCTTCAGGCAGCACTGCCACAGTAGCCGCAGACGTGTGGACCCGGCCGCTGGATTCTGTTTCTGGAACACGTTGTACGCGATGAGTGCCGCCTTCATATTTGAGCTTGCTGTAGGCGCCTTTACCCATAATACTAAATACTACTTCTTTGTAGCCGCCCAGGCCGGTTGGGTTGGAGCTCATTATTTCTGTTTTCCAGCCCTGCCTTTCAGCAAAGCGCAGGTACAGCCGCAGCAGCTCTCCGGCAAACAGGGCAGCTTCATCGCCGCCTGTGCCAGCCCTGATTTCTATAATGATATTTTTTTCATCATTTGGATCTTTGGGCAGCAGCATATGTTCAATTTCTTTTTCCAGTTTGCCTTTTTTTTCTTCCAGCTGCGTGATTTCTGCTTCAGCCAACTCCTGCATGTCTTTGTCTTCACATAAATGTTTGGCATCTTCTAATTCTTTGATGATATTTTTATAGCGTAAAGATTTTTCAAATAAGTCTTTGAGGTTAACGAGTTCTTTGGAATAGGCTTGAAATTTTTCGCGATCAGCAATTATCTTGGGGTCACTTAGAAGTTTTTCCAGTTCATGATAGCGTTTTTCTACGTTGTCTAGCTTTTTAAGCAGCATAGAATGCCTTAAATAGGGGGGCTACTTCTTTTTTTTCTTTTTAATGGTGGTATGGACGGCTTTGGTTACTTTCTTTTTCTTCTTGGGTTTTTTCTTGCGTAGGGCTACGTTAGCATATTTCTTCTTAAACTTCTCAATGCGACCTTCTGTATCAAGTAATTTTTGCTTGCCGGTAAATAAAGGGTGGCAGGCAGAACAAATATCAAGCTTAATATTTTCCTTGGTAGAGCCAATTCTATGGGTTGCTCCACAAGCACAGGTTGCTACTGTTTGGAAGTATTTTGGATGGATCTTTTCTTTCATAACAAGCTCATTTTAACACAGGTTTGGTGATTTGTCCACGCCAGGCCAGACAAATGATTTCAAGATAGGCTTTGAGCTTTTCGCGGTTGATGATTTGGAAGGGGAGGACTAGGACGAGTCCCAGGCCCAGGATAAGGCGATAAATGTTATAAGCAGGCTCGCCATAGTGTTTTCTGCAGAAATAAAGGCCACCCTTGAAACCTTCAACAAAGAGGCGGCGATTAAATGTCCGTTTGCTGCTATATCCGCCATAATGAATCACTTCTGCATGAGGAAAGAAATATATCTTCCAGCCGGCCTTTCTAATGCTCAGACACCAATCGATGTCGTCATTATAAAAGAATAGATTCTCATCCATAAGGCCAATCTGATCAATAACTTCTTTTCTGACCATTAAGGCTGCGCCAATGACAAAATCAACTGAGGTTGGTTTTTTTGATAACCAGAATTTTTTGCCCAGCGAGCTGCCCTGGCGCTGGATGCTGCCGTCAATATTAAGTAATTTAGGTCCAACTGCCCCAGCTTTTGGACTTTTATCCATAAAGGCGACCATAATATCCAATGCCCCGTTTTTTATGATAGTGTCATTGTTTAACAGTAGGGCGTAGCGCGCCTGGCAGTTTTTTAAGCCAAGGTTATTGGCCCGGCTAAAGCCGATATTTTCCTTGTTTTCGATTAAGTAAACTTGGGGAAACTTGGTTTTGACCATTTCCTGGGAACCATCGCTGGAGGCATTATCAACAACTGTAATTTCAAAACTTATTTTATGGGTGTTCTTATAGATGGATGCCAGGCAGGCTTCAAGCAGTTTATTGCTATTAAAACTTACAATTATTATTGAAAGATCTTTCATTATTATTTCCTATTGGTAGGAGACACCCCAGACTAAAGTCTGGGGAATTGTTCACGCAATAGTAATATTCCCCACAATTTATTGTGGGGTGTTGCTAGTGCCCCTCTTTATTTTGTAAAAGGTCAATGAAGCGACATGTAAGAGATAAGCGATAACTTCCTTTATGCTCATATTGCTTTTGCCTGCTTCACGCTCCACAAAAACAATTGGATATTCCTTTACCTTATCGTAGTTCCCCTTAACAGCGATTTCAAGGGCAATCTTCCAGCTTTTGGGCTCAATTTTGACCCCTTCAATAATTTTCTTTTCAAACATGAAAAAACCGGATGTTAAATCTTTAACTGGGGTTAAAAATGAAGCAATGCTTCGGGCTACCCAGTGGATAAACTTGCGGTACCATATCCACTCTGATGTCCCTCCGCCGGCAACTTTTCTGCTGCCAATAACTAATTGTGCCTGCCTGCTTTTTATTATCTTATACATTTCAGGAAGAGCTTCAGGCGGATGGCTTAAATCAGCGTCAATCACGCAGACAACAGGGGACTGGGCTGCGTTTATGCCATCAATAATAGCTGAGCCAAGGCCTCTTTTATCTATTCTCTTTATGACGCGCAAAGAAAGGGTCTTTGCTGCTTCTGCTGTGCCATCTGGGGAATTATCATCAACTACCAGGATTTCAAAGCTTATGTTTTCTTTGCTCAGGGCATTAGTGATGCGGTCAGTTAATGGTTTAATGTTAGTTTTTTCGTTATAAGTTGGAATAACAATAGTTAGATGAGCTATGGTAGTTTTCCCCCTCTAAAACCCTGGCAAATAAAAATTTTAGCTTTAGTTGGGATATCTGCATCTTTGGTAAAAAGACGTTTATTTGGCTCGATCCGTACTGTTTCAAAAATGGGTTTGAGGTTCTCGTAAAGTCCCCCAGTGTTACGGCTAAAGTAAATTATGTTATCTCCTTTTTTAATATCTGGAGTTCCCCACATATCCATTTGTTTGATCTGTCCTGGTGGGGCATAAACTTGGACTCTGCCGTGAAAAGAAACCAGGCCAATCAAGCCGATATCATTTGCCAGATAAAAGGTTTTACCCTTTTTTGGGGTTGATTCTTTGATAAATTGCGGTAATTGCTGGTTAATTGTGAATTCCTTGCCTTTTAGCTCTGCTGGTGTTGGATATAAGAAAAGATAGTAAGTAAAAGCCAAGCTGTTTACTAATATGCCAAAGAAAAGAATTAAACCAATAGTTGTTTTCTTGGCGCGATTTGTGGCCAGGATAGCTGGTAAATATGCTGCAGCTGGCCAGTGACCGCCGACATTGACAATCGGGCTGATAAGTGCAAATGGAAGAAAAACTACTGCTGCGAAAATTTTTAGCAGCAAACCTTCCTTGTTTGCCCGCTTAAGTACCATGTAAATTGTCATTATGAAAATTGGAGGAGTATAAAGTACCATTTGCAGGCCGAAAAAGTTGAGTAGATTATCGAGGATTTTTATGCTTTCTCCCATTCTCCCGCCCCAGTAAAGTAAGGGGGCAAACCCAAGTTTCATGTTCCAGAGGATTACTGGTGAGAATACAATCAAGGAAATAATAACTGCTAGATAAGGTTCTTTTTTTCTAAACCAAAAGCGCTGCTCCTGATCTGCCAGACAGTAAATAATTGTGCCTATGAAGAAAAGCGCCATTATATAATCACTTAAAAGACCCAAGCCTGCGGTTATTCCCAAAAGATACCAATAATGCGGTTTTTTGTGTTTGATGATCAAAACAAAAACATAAAAACTTAGCGCCCAGAAAAGAAAAAGGATTGTTTGCGGAACTAAGAACATGCCCCCTCCAAAAAAGGTAGGAAGAAGATTAAATATTATTACTGCGGTTGTTGCGGCACCTGGGCCATAGAGTTCTTTGCTGGTTCTATAAATAATCCAGGATAGCAGCAGAACTATCGTTATTGCTACCAGACGAATAATGAATGCATTATTACCAAATAAACCAGTTGCTATAAAATTTACATAGGCAACCATAGGGGGATGGGCAATATAGCTTAAATCGAGGCGCTGGCTCCACAACCAGTAATAGGCTTCATCGCCAATGAGGGGGAAATACTGGGCTACACTGATTTTGAAGAGATTTATTGAAACTAAAAAGATCGTCAAAAACATGTTAAAATACATTATATCATGTTTTACAATTTGCCTGAGCAGGTATTTAAATCAGCATCAATCATTCTGCCGGTCGTCAACGAAACCCTGTTGCTTGAGCAGACGGTTGAGATTATCATGAACGATTGCAGCGCAGATATTCTGGAACTTGTGATTGTTGTGTGCGACAAAACCACAGCAGAGAGCAGGCAGGTTTGCGATCAGCTAAGAAAGAAATATGGAGAACGCGTGAAAGTTCTCGAGCAAACACTCCCTTTCTTAGGCGGAGCCATGCGGGATGCGTTTGACTACGCATCTGGCAGTCATGTTTTGATGATGGCCAGTGATATGGAGACCCCTCCAGATAAAGTGAAAGATTTTATTAGTGAAGCAAAAAAGTATCCCAACGTAATTGTGACTGGTTCGCGTTGGGTAAAGGGTGGTGGTTTTGAGGAATACAGCCCGTTAAAATTTTTGCTTAACTTTGTATTTCAACGTTTTTTTTCAATATTATACCGTACTCCATTAACTGATATGACTTATGGGTATCGGATTTTTCCAGGTCAGCTAGTAAAGTGCATTCGTTGGGAAGAGTTGCGCCATCCTTTTCTTTTTGAAACTTTGGTAAAGCCGCTGCGACTGGGTGTGGCTGTTATGGAGATACCAACTAAATGGAAGGCGAGGGACGAAGGTGGCTCACAGAATACTTTTATGCGGAATTTTGAGTACTTTCGCATTGGTTTAAAAACATTATTCTATTCACAGAGGCAAATATTAAAATGAAAAAGGTTATTGTTACAACTACTATTAATGCTCCAACTGAGGCCATAGAAAAATTTGACGCGCTAACTGATTGGACCCTGGTGGTTATTGGGGATCTCAAAACGCCGTCTGACTATAAATTAAAACGAGGGATTTATGTGTCGCCAAAAGAACAGGAAAAATATGATAAAGAACTTTCAGATGCTATTGATTGGAAATGCATTCAGCGGCGTAATTTTGGTTTGCTCTGGGCCCATGATCTGGGTGCAGATATTGTAGCGGTAATTGATGATGATAATATTCCATATGATGGGTGGGGCGAAAATCTTCTTATAGGCAAAGAGGTTCTCGCTAACTATTATGAGACGGATTTGCCTGCTTTTGATCCAGTTGGAGCCACCAATCATAAAGATATCTGGCATCGGGGCTATCCCTTACAGCTGGTGCCCAAGCGAGACTACAGTCAAAGTTCTAAGAAAAAGATGAGCTTTGATGTTCAGGCGGATTTCTGGGATGGAGATCCTGATATTGATGCGGTTTGCAGGATGATCTATGCGCCAGAATGTAAATTTGATCCTGCTCTTTTTCCGATTGCTGCTAATAAAATAGCGCCTTTTAATTCTCAAAATACTATTATTAAAGGCGAACTATTGAAAGATTACTTTTTGTTTCCCCATGTTGGCAGGATGGATGATATTTGGGCTGCTTATTATGTTCAGGCTAAAGGTGCTAAGGTTGTCTTTAATAAACCAACGGTTTATCAGCAAAGAAATGAGCATAATCTGGTGGTTGATATGAAAAAAGAATATATTGGCTACGAAAATAATCTTGAAATAGTGAAGGAAATTGTTAAAGATCCTGAAAATATCTTGAATTATCTGCCAGATGCGTCAAAACAAGCCTTCAAAATCTACAGGAGACATTTTAATGCGTAAAATTCTAGTTACTGGTGGGGCTGGTTTTGTAGGGCGTCATATGGTAGGACGATTGCTTGAATTAGGGGATGAGGTTCATTGTGTTGATAAGCTTGTGCCATTGACCGGAGGAATTTCTCCGGAAGACTGGCCATTGTTTTCCCCCAAAGACTATAAAAACTTTAAGTTTTATCATGAGGATTGCCGAGATTATTTCAAGCGGGTTAATGACACGGATTTTGACTATTGTTTTCATCTGGCTGCAATGGTGGGCGGCCGGCTAATGATTGAGAACAATCCACTTGTTGTGGCTGATGATTTATCAATTGATGCGCAATATTGGCAGTGGGCAGTTAAAACCAAACCAGGCAAGAGTCTTTGTTTTAGTTCAAGTGCAGCTTATCCTATCAAGTATCAGAGGGCAGAGAACTATCAGCTGCTTAAAGAAGATATGATCTCTTTTGATAATGACATTGGGATGCCTGATATGTCTTATGGATGGGCCAAGTTAACTTGTGAGTACCTGGCCAAATTAGCTTATGTGCGCAATGGTTTAAAGTCAGTAGTGTATCGGCCTTTTTCCGGCTATGGAGAGGATCAGGATGATGCCTATCCATTTCCAAGTATTTGTAAGCGAGTCCTGGCAAACAAAGGTGCGCCGTCTATCACAGTTTGGGGGTCAGGCAGACAGATGCGCGATTTTATTCACATTGAAGATTGTGTAGATGCAGTTTTAGAGACTATGGATAAAATTGATGATGCAGGCGCGATAAACCTGTCTACCGGCATCTTTACCAGTTTTATTGATTTTGCCAAGCTGGCAGCTGAAGTTTGCGGTTTTTCTCCAGAGATAAGAGGAACATCTGACAAGCCAGAGGGCGTATTTGCCCGAGCAGGTGACCCAGCAAAACAGGCGGAACTTGGGTTTAAATATAAGATCGATTTTCGAAGTGGTATTGAGCGGGCTATCGAGAGATACGGTTCCCTATAAGGCCTCGGCAGATAAAGATCTGAGTCTTTAAAGGGATATTTGAGTCTTTAGTAAAGAATCTTTTAGTTTTATCTTCTTTAACAGTTTTAAACAGAAGCGTAAGTTCATTTTTTTTGGCTTTTTCATCAAAAACAAAGTATAGAATATCATCTCCAGGCTTTAATTCTGGTCTGCTCCAAATATCATATTGCTTCCAGATGCCTTTGGGTAGATAAACTTCTGTTTTGCCATAAAAAGCAACTAAACTAGCTACACCCATTTGATTTGAATAAACATGGTCAACCTTACTTGATTTGATAAAATCCGGCAGTTCATAATTAATTGAGTAAGCCTTGCCTTTATATTCCTGCGGGATAGGATATAAAAAGGCGTAATAGCCAACAAATAAAATATTAATTAATACAATAATTAATATATTGGCCCAAAACCTGAAGTTGCGCAGTGGATTAGGCATCATGGTAAACCAGCGCTGGCACAGCACAACCAGCATGCCCAGATAAACTATCGATGTCCAATGCCCGCCAATAATGGTAAAGGGTGAGATAAATAAAAAGGGCAAAAAACTAGCTAGGGAAAGGCAGATAAGCAGCAAGCTTTGGTTATCCATTAAATTTTGTCTTCGCCAGAAGCCATAGAAGAAGGTTGAAACACTAAAAATAAACAGCGGTGGGGAAAACATTACAAATTGGAGCAGCAAAAAGTTTAATATATTGTTCAAATAATTGGGATTGCCAATTCTTGCGCCATGGTGGAGCAGGGCAGGGAAGCTATGCTGAATATTCCAGATCAAGACAGGGGAGCAAATAAAGAAAGCCAGCAGGCCTGCCAGGTATGGTTCTTTCTTTTGCAGCCAATGCCGGTTTTCCTTTGATAGGCCTAAGAAAAGAAAAAGGCCCGGCACAAATAATATCATCGGATACTTGCTGAGAAGCCCGAGGCCGCCAGCCAGGCCTAGTAAATACCAATAATTACTTTGCTGAGTTTTGATAATTTTTACGCAGGCGTAGGTTGCCAGCAGCCAAAAAATTATTAAGGGCTGTTCAGGGGTTAAAAATAAACCGCCGGCAAAGTAGGTTGGAATTATATTAAATAGCACAGCCGAGGCAACACCAATCTTTTTACCAAAGGCTTCCTTGCCCACCAGATAAATCAAGTAAGTTGAGATTAAAACTAAAACTATTGCACCAAAACGCACGGCAAATTCAGTCTGGCCAAGCAGTGCATTAAGCAAGCCATGAATATAAGCGATCATAGGCGGGTGGTCTGTATAGCTTAAGGCAGGGTGTTTTGACCATATATTATAGTAGGCTTCGTCCCCCAGCAGGGGCAAATATCTGATCAAACCCAGTTTAATCAGGTTTATTATTCCTAAAAATAACGCCAAAAACATGTTAAAATTGATTATACCATGCGGATATTAATAGTTAAATTAGGAGCTGTTGGGGATGTGCTGCGCACGACCTCAATACTTGAAGGCTTAAAAGAGAAGTATCCCCATTGCCAAATTGATTGGTTAACCTCAAAATCAGCCAAAGATGTTCTTTTGCATAACCCTTATCTGGAAAGTGTGTTCATTTGGGAAGCAAAACCAGGGCTAAAAGATTACGATCTGGTTGTTGGGCTGGAAGATGATTACGAGGTTTGCGATTTTGTTTCAAGCCTTAGTCCCAAAGTAATTTCAGGCGCTTATGTTTTAGGCGGTAAGGTGAATTATACGCCGTCTGCCTGGTTTGATATGTCAGCCATTTCTAAATTTGGCCTGCAAAAGGCTAATGAATTAAAGAGAAAGAACCGTAAAACATTCCAACAACATATGGCTGAACTTTTGGGGATTGAAGTTGGACCTTATATCTTTGGGCTGACTCCTGATGAGGTTGAGTCTGGGCAAGGTTTTGTCAGGGAACTGGGAATTGGGAAAAGGGAAAGGGTAATTGGTATAAATACTGGGGCAGGTAAGCGCTGGCAGTATAAAGCCTTAAGCATTGAAAAGACAATTGAGCTGGTTAACAGGATAAAAAAAGAACTTGGTATGCCTTCGATAATATTAGGTGGGCAAGAGGAAAAGGAGAGAAATGAGATTATTGCTAAAGAAACTGGGATGCCTAATGCAGGAATTCATTCATTAAGAGGTTTCGCTGCTATAATCAATCAGTGTCAGCTGCTTGTAAGTTCAGATAGCCTAGCCATGCATTTTGGCATTGCTTTGGGTAAAAAGATTGCTGTCTTTTTTGGTCCAACTTCACCAACAGAAATTGAGCTTTATGGTTTAGGCAGGAAGGCTTATCCTGATATGGATTGTTTGTCTTGTTATAGAAAAAAGTGTGATAAGAAACCGAATTGTATGGATCTTTTATCAGTGGATGATTTGTTTCAATCTATAAAAAGTTCTTTGTGATTCTTAGAGCCTTGGAGCCTTTGAGGCTATTATTTTTTTGCCTCTAAGGCTTGCCCTGAGTTAATCGAAGGGCTCAAAGACTCTAAGAAACTCTAAGGAGAAAATAATGCAACATATAGGTTTATTAATGACCTGTAATGAGGAAGATTGTATTGAAGAAGTGATGAATGAGCATACCAAGTATTTTGACAAAATACTAGTGCTTGACGGCTCGTCTGACCACACCGAAGAAATTATTCGCAGCTATCCCCAGGTTAAATACTTTTTAAAAGACAAAGATATTATTGATAAGCTTCCTGGGGGCAGGGTGCGTGATGGGGCCAGGCAATTTCTCCTGCAAAAAGCCCAGGAAATGTATGGTTATGACGGCTGGTTTACTTTATTGCATGGAGACGAAATTTTTTATGATGATCCAATTAAGATGGCTGAAGTTGCGGAAAGAGAAGGAGCAGAAAGGATCAATTGGTATGCCATAAATTTCTTTTTGCACACATCAGATAAGGGCAAGGACCTGGAAGCGGTCAGATCAGTTCAGGAGCGTGTTGCCTGGTATTGTCCCGGGTTTTTGGAAATACGCTCGTTCAAGAATAAAAAAGGTATTTATTATGATCTGGATCGCCACGGAAAAGTTGTTCCGGAGGGGGTTTCGTGGAAGATCTCCCGTCATTTTCCAATTTATAAACATTATCCTTATCGTTCGGTCAAACAGATATTTTTAAAGAAGAAATTATGTGAGACGTCCACTTTTAATCTGACTACCTGGATGAATATCAAGGCAATTGACGACTGTTTTCAGGAGATTTTACCTAATTATAAAGTAGCCAGGAACTTTGATGGATCATTCCACGAGTTTGAGCTTGAAAATCAGGGCTCGCTTTTTGCCAGATGGCTGCGGGCGCATCGCTACATGCCGTGCAAAGTTGGGCCTTTTAAGTTCTGATCAGTTATTAATGTCATGCCCGACTTGATCGGGCATCTATTTGATAGATTCCCGCTGGAGTTCACCCTCGCGTAAGCGGGGGCGGGAATGACACTTGCGCGGGAATGACGAGGTGATTATTTAGCCAATCCTTCAGTTAAGCCCAAGCGGTAATTATATTCTTCTAGTATATATTGATTCTTTATTTTCTTAAAAAGGTTAGGAAAGGATTTTAATAAGTAAAAAATTCCCATGGCTAATGGATTTATGCCTAAGAACATTTTAATTTCAAAATTGGGATGTTTTTTATAGAAGTAAGCAGCTGATTTGCCCATGTTGTACTTTCTCTTTAACATATCCTGATCAGTCACAAAATGAAAATGGTAATTAATAGCTTTTGGGCCGTAAATTAAAGGAATTTTCATTTTATGCAGACGATAGCCTAGCTCAATGTCATCCCAGCCATAGACGCTGAAGTTCTCATCAAAGGTGCCGGCTTTGATCAAGGTTTGTTTTCTAATTGAAAGATTGCCAGACAAAAAATAAGCCCATTTTAATTTTTGTTCAGGTTTTAGTTTTTGTTTGATATATGGTTCAACATCTGGGCTGTCAGGGGTTAATTCCTCGGCTGATAATTCCTTTTTAAGGTTGAGAGTTACTCCTTCGATCGCCACATCGCCATATTTATCCTGCAAAGCCACATGCTGGGTTAAGAGCTCTGGATCAGCTACCATATCAGCGTCAGTTAGAAGGATCACTTCAGCCTTTGCTTGAGCTACCCCTTGATTGCGCGCGTATGCCTTGCCTTTATTCTCTAAGCGGAAGTAATTTAGTTGGTAGGGAAGAGACAGCGATCTGACCATTTGAGCTGTTCCATCAGTAGAGGAGCTATCAACCACAACGATCTCGAATTCTGAAGCTGGGAGGGTTTGCTTTGTGAATGACCCAAGAACTGTTTTAAGGCTGTCTTGCTGATTATATGTGCCTATAACAACGCTGATCTTCATCTCGGATCTCATTATAGCATTATTTAATCGAATCTAAATAATAATGAGCTAAGGAATTTATATTATCAAAATCAGTCCCTTTATTATTAAGATAAATGATTGGGGAGGGGGTTTTTAAACAAGAGATCAAAGCGGCTATTTTAAGTTTTAAAGATGATCGTCCAATGGCCTGGATGATATTTATATCATATTTAAAGAGGAATTCGAGAATATCCCTCAGGCTCATTTTATTTAGGTCTTCTGGAGAAATGTCCCAAACACGCCAATCATTATCTTTTAATAAATTTGTAATTTTATCTTTTAATGGGCTGTTGCCAAAAGTTAGGATGTTAAAACTTAATCTGGCGCGCTCTAGTTTATCTTCTTCTTGAGTGAGAGCGCCTTTGCCAGCTAAGAGTTCTTCAGCTGCCAATAAAACTTCTGCAACTTTAATTTCAGTGGCACAGATGTCCCTTTTACAAATAGGCGGATTGCAGGGGTAGGGGCATTTTGAGACCACCTTAATGACCTTGTGTCGATTGGCCCAGGGTGCCCAACGGCCGGGTTTTTGAAATTTTGAATTGTAAACAACAACTGTTGGAATTTGCAGGGCTGAGGCAATATGTGTTGGGCCGGTGTTATTGGCGATATACAAATGCATTTGGCTAACTATGCCGAAAAGCGCCTCAAAAGATAGCCCGACTAAATTGACAATATATCCGTTTATTTCCGGGAGAATTTCCTCAATAAGGCCTTTTTCTTTGGGCCCGCCCAGTAAAATGATCTTGGTTTGGTATTGCTTGGCGAGGATTTTGATAAGTTCTTTAAAGTTTTCAATGGCCCAGGACTTGTCGCTTCCACCTGAGCCTAGATTGATGGCGATCAGTTTTTTTCCTTGTAATCCGTTTTCTGTGATGACCCTTTTCCCTTCAGTTATTGCTTCCTGGGTGGGATAGATCTTTAATTTTGGTCTATTGACCATTTTGATCCCCAAAGGCTTTAAGAGTTTAAACTGATGTTCTACTTCATGCACAGCCATATTTTTGAAGTTTTGCCTAACAGGGAAGTTGTAAAGCCAGCTAAATAGTATCTTTCCCTTATCACCGATACGAAAAGGGATGTTAGCCAAAAAGCCAATTAAGGCATAGGGGAATTCACTGTAAAAGTTGATCATCAGATCAAATTTCTTTTGCTTTAGATATTTTATCCAGTGCCGGTATTTGGCCAACCCGATCATTTTATGTTTGACAATGCGATCATAAATATCATCGGTGATGATCTCATCAACAGCTGGATTGTTGGCTACGATAATCTGGTTGTATTTTCTGGCTAAAACCGCAATGTGAGCTTGGGGATATTTATTTTTTAAAGCTTCGACCGCGGCAGTTGTTAAGACCAGATCTCCGATGGCATCCGGCCTAACAACGAGAATTTTCTTTATTTGAGCAGGATCTATTTGCGGCATTTCTTTATGCGTTGCTCAAGGAGTTCATCAATGCGGTCAATGGTATTGTTGCGGTTTTTATTGCTAAGATCTATTTGTTTTTTACAATAGGCTATCCTTTTATAGGGGATGCCTTTGATGCGGACCTGGTCCTCAAAGTCCCACAACTCTTTGTTTATCTGAGACAATAAATCTACTAAGCGGCCCAGGGATGCTATTTTATTTAATTTCAGGCGAGAGGATGGATTGCGATAGAGCTTTACCTTTTGTTCTCTTAAAACAACCTTGCCCTTGAGCGCTTTTTTGAGGAAATCATCAATTTCCAAAGCCAGATCAGCGATTTGTTGCCTGACGATCGCCCGTGCCTTTTTTATTTTGGGAGATGTTTTTGCTTTTTCCAGATGCAGTGATCTGATCTTTTTGATCGTTAGTTTATCTATAAGACTGCCAAGTGTTTCAGCCATAAATTTATTATATCATGTTTTTTATTTCTGGAGCGAGCTTGTTCCCGGATTTCAAATGGGTGACTAATGTGCCGTTCAAATAACCATTTTTATAACCATGGCTTTTTAATTCATCGTGGATTGAAGCATCGTCTCCGCCATAAACGCGGATGTACCGTTTGGGCCACAATTTGAAGTTTAAACCATCCCTTAGGACTTCTCCCTTCATGGCCAGGACACCGCCGGCAACATTACAAAAAACAGGGAAGACAACACTGTAGGTCTTGTTGTTTTTCCCTTTAAACTTTTTGGCAGGCAGCCAGAGGTTCTTTTCTGGGTTGCATTCGTTCTTTTTATAGCGCATGCCAAGCACAGCAATGTTGTCAAGGTTCTGGATCGCTTCAAGTAAATGGTCAAAACTTGCCAGATCAACGATAATGTCTGGGTCCATGGCCCAGACAGTTTTTGGCAGGTTATTTTTATCAATATATTTAGCAATAAAATTGTTAGCAGCGCGGGCCTTGCCAATGTTTTCCGGTAAAAATTTCATAACAATGCGATTGTGTTTAATGCTTTTCAAATAGTCAACAATGTCATCATCTGAGTTGCTGTCAATAATAGCCATGACAACATCTTTATGCTTGTCTAACACCTTCAGGATACTGTTCATGAAGAGTACGATAGCTGGCTTGCACAGATGGGTGACAACAAAAATCGCGTGTTTATCTTTAAAAAAATCTTTTTGCATTAATATTGCCTCTCTTGCCTATGTATCATGGCAAAGGAATTATGATAAAATATTATATCATAATTTACTTTAATTTTTACCGGATTATCTCGCTTTTTTGGGCATTTATGTTAGTTGCTTGACCTGACCCCCATTTGTCAAGACACTTTAATTTGTTGAACAGGCGATACTTCTTGTTTGTTTTGTTTCAGCCATAATGTTCTAAACTCAATCGGCGTTAAATAATTAAGGCTAGAATGTGGCCGTTCATGATGATATTTGTGAATCCACCCTGCAATTGAAACTTCAGCTGCAAAGGGTGATTCATATTCTTTGATCCACACCTCCTCTTCTTTGAATTTCCCAAAGAAACTTTCAATATAAGCGTTTTCTTGAGGCGAATTATAACCAGTCCGAGTGAAAGCAAATCCAAACGCTTTAACAGCAGACTGGTAAAGTCTGGCTCCAAACTGGCAACCATTATCGCTATTCAGGATTAATCCCAAACCTTGAGGAACCCCTGAAGGAAAATGGTTATCGACCGCCATTTCTAAAGCCTTTAGCGCTTCTTTAGCTGAGGCAAACAAGCTAAAATACCAACCAACAATTTCTCTAGTAAAGCAATCTATCACAGCAAAAAAATACATCCAGCCAGTGCCCTCAACCCAAAGCTTGGTCATGTCTGTTTGCCAAAGCTGATAAAGTTGAGTAACCTCTAGTTTCCTAGCTCTTGGCCTAGGCAAACGCTTCTTTTTGATCGGTAAAGTCAGATTAAAAGCGCGCATAACCCAATTAACTGTCTTTTTGCTCATCCTAATACCAAAGCGCCTTCTAAGCATCGCTCTAATCCGACGATAACCATACTTGGGAAATTCTCGGCACAAGCTGTCAAATATGTATTTCAAATGCCCATATTTCTGCCTGATCTTTTCTAACTTATCCATAACCTTCTCCTGAGATTTAAGCAACTCATAAATAGTGCTCCGGCCAATGCCTAGAGCTTGGCTGATTGCTGTGGCAGGATATTCTATTTTGAGTTCGCAAATCATTTGTCTTTTTTCTTCTAGAGTCTGCGCATAATGCCTTCGGCTTTTTTTAAAATCTCATTTTCCATGGCCAGGCGGCCAAGGACTCGTTCCATGTCTTCAATTTTATCGAGATAGGCTTGCTCAGAGGCAAAATTACCACGGTTAGCAAAGATTTCTTCGCCTTTACCTAAAAATAATTCCCGCCATTTATAATAGATACCCGAGGTAATGCCATATTTCCGGCAAAGTTCTGTTACCTGAGTTTCACCTCGCAACCCCTCCAAGACAATTTCTAGTTTTTGTTTCGGTGTATACCGACTTCTTTTTCCCATGTTTCACCCCCAAAATTAACTCTATCGTGTTTCTTAGCAACCTGTCCAGTCATTCTGGGGGTCAGTATATGCTTATAGATCTATGATATAATAAATACCAGAATGCAAACAAAATCTTTAAATATCGGCTTTGTTACCCTTTGGTTTGAACGAGGGCAGGCACATGTAAGTAGGACATTACGAGAAGCTCTCGCCTCCTATCATAACATTTTTGTCTTTGCCCGGGCTGGTTACTGTTGGGGAAAGAAAATGGTTCCTGAGAAAACAGGATATTGGGATATCCCCAATCTAACCCGCTGGAACGCCAACAAGATAAGCAAGAGAGCCTTAATCAAATGGATCGAAGAAAACAGATTGGATGTAGTGATATTTAACGAAGAAGGTAATTGGGGCCTAATTAAGGCCTGTAGCAAGAAAACCACACCTATAAACTACCTTGATTCCTACTATTCTGCTTGGGCAAAAAAGATGAGTGTCTTCGATGGAATACTTTGTTCAACCCACAGAACATTCCAAATGCTAAAGGACATAGCTCCATCATATTTTATTAGCTGGGGGGTAGCTTCTACCCTATTTAAACCCTTCCTGGAACCCGAAGAAAAGGATTTTACATTTTTCCACAACGCGGGTTGGGGTGGAGTAGGCTATAGAAAAATGACCCCATATGTAGTTCGAGCCTTTGATGAGATATCTAAAACTAATCCTTCCTTTTCACTGCTTATCCACTCTCAGCTTGAGCTGAAGAAATATCCTAGAGAGACCCAAAAAATTATAAAACGCAACCAGCGCATCTCTTTCATAGAAAAAATCATACCTGCACCAGGACTGTATCATAAGTGTAAAATATATGTCTATCCTACAAAGCTTGAAGGATTAGGGCTGACTATTCTTGAGGCTCTCTCTTGCGGGCTCCCAGTAATCACAACCGATGCACCCCCCATGAACGAATTTGTCAAGGATGGATATAATGGATTATTGGTGAGAGTAGCAAAAAGAAGAACTAGGCGTGATGGCATAGCCTTTCCTGAAACTATAGTAGAGTTTGACGATTTGAAGGAAAAGATGCTTAAGTTGTCCTCAAACAGAGAGCTGATTAAAAAACTCTCCGCCCAAGCTAGGACTGACGTTCTAGAAAATTACAACCTAAAAGAATTTGGGGAAAGATGCAACAAAGCAATTTGTGAAATACATGAAAAAGGTGTTAATCGTTTAAACTCTAAACGAAATTTTTGGTTTCCATTTAAGCAATGGTGAATTCTTTTAAGACGATAAATTTGATAGGAGCTTTCAGCAATACATGGGGTGCTGAATACCATGTTTTGGATGCATTACAGCAATTAGGGGTAAGTGTGCAATGTTTTGATTATAGAAAAAGGGAAGAAAAGAAAGCCATAAATGCTCCATCAGATATTAATCTCATACTTAAAGGAGATGGCATATCTCCCAAGGTAATTAAAGAATTAAAAGGCCCTAAAATTCTGTGGTATGGAGAAAGCCTGCCGCAAAATCGAAGAGGTTTTAAAGATTCAGTTGCCAAAGCAAAATACAAGTCATTATCAAAACATGTGCGAGAATACGACCTTGTTCTTGTGCATGATTATACGGTTATAAAAACAGTTGAAGAGGCTGGGGCAAAAAAGGTTTTTTGGCTTTCCAATAGCGGTGTGAACCCCAAAGCCCATAAAAAACTTAATCTAGATAAAATATATAATGTTGGTTTTACTGGTTGTATGAATAGAAGGCGGAAGAAGCTGATAAAGCACCTCAAAAGAAACAATATAGAAGTTACACTAAAAACATGTTATGGGGCTGAATTCAATGCTTTTATCAACCAATGTAAAATATTTTTAAACATCCGCTTTAATGATATTCCAAATACTGAAACAAGACTCCACGAAGTTCTGGGCGCTGGAACTTTCTGCTTGACGGAGGAAATATCAATGCCAGATATGTATATTGATGGTACGCATGTAGTATATTGGTCAAAAGAGAATCTTGACGATCTTATCAAAAAAATATTTTATTATTTGGAAAACGAAGAAAAAAGAGAAAAAATAGTAGCAGAGGGGCATAAAATGGTTCACGAAAATTATCAATATATAGATAGATGTAAGAATCTTTTGGAAATCGCCAGAAGAGAACTCTCTTCTGTTAATCTCACTGCAACTTAATATATTACCTCAAATGCAGAATAAAGTCGGCAATCTTCTCCACCGCACCACCTTGTCCCATCCTCTCTTTTCCAACTTTCCCCATATACTCCATTTTATCAGGGTTTCTGAGTAGGTGCCAGACTTCAGCTGCAATGGACAGGGGATCGCTTTCTGAAATAAGATGAAGGGCGTCGCCCAGCAGTTGTTTTTGCGCCTGGGCAAACTTCTCAGTATACTGTGAGCCCCTGCCATAAAAGGAAATCAACGGCACTCCAGTTCCCGCAGCTTGCTCATTGCCAGTGCCGGATAAGCCAATAATTAAATCTGAATTAGCTAGAACCGCTCCAAATGCCATATTTTCCATATAAACTGGAATTTTTTCTAGGGTTGTGGCGGTGATGAATTTTAAGCCAAAGTCTGAGTTTTTAAGTTTGATTATTTCAAGGATTATTTTTTCAAAATCTTCCATGTTTAAATGTGCATCAGAGCGTGTGCCAGGCAAAAAACCAATTATCTTTGTGTCAGCTTCCTTGATATTTTGCTTGGGCAGGCTAAAACAATCCATTAAGGGATTGCCAACGTATTCAGCTTGGGGTATTTTGATGCCGCGGGTTTTCAGATTAGTTTCCGTTAGTTTGTCGCGCACATAAACCTTTAAGGCCGATCGTTTAATCAGCATTTTTTCCCAGGCAGTGTAATGGAAGCCAAACCATTTGTAATAATTTGTTTTATTGACGCCAATGAACACGAAGGGAGAATTCACTAATCTTGCTCCAATGATTGGGACAATATCGCCGACCGCAACTGTCAGATCAAAACTATCCCTTAATTTTCTTAGTATTCTAATCTGTTTTATGGTGCTGCTAATTAATCCGGATGAGATATCTTTGAAAAGATAAAGCAGGTTGCGCAGGGAAAATCCGCCGCTGGGCAGTTTTTTTCTGGGGCCTAAGATTTTGACTTTTAGCCCCTCAAAGGCCTGGCCTTGTCCAACTATTGGCAGAACAGAGATTTCTGCTTTACCTGCCAGCCGTTTGATTATTTCTGCGGCAACTAAATCTTCACCATGACCATTTGATATAAATAATATTTTTTTCATGATATATTGTGTTAGGTTCTAAATCCCAATGCTTCGCACTGAAGTGCGTCAGCACGAAGTGTCAAAATCCAAAACCCCAACAATGTGTCCCGATAAATCGGGACCTTATTTTACTTTCTCAATTATTGCGCTCAAGATTTTAATTAATTCCGAACATTCCGAAATTAACTCTTTGGCTTTTTCTATGTTCTTATTGTTGTGAATTAGGCCAGAGTCGATAATAAGTCGCAACCAATATCTTGTTTCTTTAGCTTCATTTCTTGCTATAGTGGTTTTGTTACCGAACTCTTTTCTTGTTCTTGCCCCATCAGCTTCTTCAACATTTGCTCCGATTGATGTTCCGGACCTTATTAATTGTCTTCCTATGTCTTTTAATTCGATATTTTTAAGTAAGAGAGTAGAAAACTTTACAATATTAACCGCAAAACTATACGTTCTATCTTTTATATCATATTTCCTATTCATATTTAAATAATAAATGCCCGCAGGGCATACCTTGTTGGGATTTTGACATTTTGATTTTGGATTTCATTTATGGACCCTTCTAAATTTGTAGACCATATACAAAGTTTTAAAAAGAATAAATAAATTTAATTTGGTTTGGCCTTTTTTGCGGTCTTCAAAGATAATTGGGGTTTCATACATGGTAAAGTTCTTTAATTTTGCCTTATATAATATTTCTGAAACAATTGAAGGCCCGGTTGAAATCATATTATCCAGATCGATCTCTTCCAAAACCCTGCGCTTAAAACAGCGAAAGCCGGAGGTAATATCTTTGACTTTAATACCAAGGACCAATCGTATATAAGTCCTGGCAAATAGGGTAGTGATTTTTCTGATGAAGCTGCGGTCTGCATCTTTGCCGCCGGCAGCAAACCGGGATCCCAGCACAATATCGTAATCTTTTGTATGTTTGAGCAGGTCAGGAATGTGTCTGGGATGATGGGAAAAGTCAGCATCCATTTCAATGATGTAATCAGCGCCTTCTTTTAGCGCGTATTTAAAACCTTCAATGCCGGCTGAGCCGCGTCCTCGATTTTCGTGACGAATAAGAACTTTAACTCTTGGATCTTCATTAGCCAGGCGAGTAGCAATTTTGCCAGTGCCGTCAGGTGAATTATCATCAACTACCAGGATAGTTAAGCCAAAAATGTTTAGCTTGAGGATTTCTTTGATCAAGGCCTCAATATTTTCAGCTTCTTTATAGGTTGGAATTATGACGTAAGTTTTTGACATATCAATAAATTACAATCAAATCTCCTTTTTTATCTAAAACATCGACCCGGCGCTCTAATTTATTATATTCATCAACAGTTGTGATGCAATAGCCGCTTTTGATCCTTAAGAAAGATTTAAGTTCATCCTCATTGGTTAAAAATTCAACTGGCTGGCTGTTATATAAAACAATACTTGGACGATTGCCGGTATTATAGGCAGCGATTATTTGGCCTGGCTTGATAACTGATTTTATGCTTTGGCCTAAAACTTTGCTGCCTTTGTATTGTTCAACTGCTGGCAGGGTTTGCGTTGTTAAGATAAAGGCAATAATAAAGACCATCACTGGCAGGGCGGCAAAAGATATTTTATATTTGTGAAAAATAAAAGACCCAATTGAAATTAAACTGCCGCTAATAAGAATCCCGGCTAAGAGTTGGAGATTTGGCATTAACTCTTGGTATTGGCCAGAGTAATTTGATGTCCCCAACATGATAAAGCCAATTATTATTAAGACAACAACGACGGCTAGCAATGCATTCGCAATTGCCATGCCTTTGCGCATTATATCTCGATCATGTCCCAAAAAATCGTACCAGAGTTTGCCAACCATAATGGCAAAGAAGGGGTAGAGAGGTAGTAGATAACTAGGCAATTTTGTTTTAGCAACTGAAAACACAACAAAAACTGGGATAATATAACAAAGAGATAGAAGTTCTGGCGCTTTTAATTTATGTTTCCATGTTCTAATTAAAGAATAGGGTAGAAAGTGAGACCAAGGGGCAAAGCCTAATATTATTGCCAGAAAATAGTAATACCAGGGTCCTGGATGTCCGGCTACAACACCTTTAAATCTTGACATAAACAGAAAACCTAAAACAAACTCAGTAAATTTAGCGCCATGCATCAGCCACTCAGCAATATACCAGGGCGCACCAATTAATAAGATAATAAAAATGCCGGCAGGGATTTGCATTTCAAATATTTTGTTCAGTTCTTTTTTAATCAATAGGAATAAAAAGATTGCAAAACCTGGCAAAGCCAGGCCAATAATTCCCTTGGTAATTACTGCCAGAGCCATAACAGCGTAAAATAACCAGTAAAAATAGGTTTTTTTGTTATGATAAGCCAGCCAGAAAAAGAGAAAAGCTGAAGTTAGCAGTAGAGTTAACAGGATATCAAGTTCTGCAATGCGTGATTGGATCAGGAACTGGAAGGCAGTCATCACAATAAGGCCGGAATAGAGGCCAACCCGTTCATTATAAAAATGTTTGCCCAGGTAAAACGTTGTTATAACTGTCAGCACGCCTGATATAGCAGCCCAAAATCTAATGGCAAATTCATTAAAACCAAAAACAAAAGTTGCCATGGCTGCTAGCCAAAAATAGAGCGGGGGCTTATCAAAAATAATTTCAGCATTGTAGCGCAGGGTAAGCCAATCCCCAGTTAAACGGATTTGCTTAATGAATTCCCCATAAGTAGTCTCCGCTGCATCGTAAAGGGAAAAAGAACCAAGTTTAAAGAAAAATAGAATGGCTGACAAGAATATTAAAATAGTTAAGACATTAATTTTTAGTTTTAAGTTATCAGTTTTAAGTTTCATTTCCCTTCCACCATTCGCTTCGTTTCAAACTCGTTCAAAAACATGGCCCATTGGTCAGGATTTTGCCTGACAAAGTTTTCAAATATTTCCAAAGCAGTTTCCTTGGCTGTTTCCCTTGTTTCTTTTGTCACTTTAAGCGCTGGATAAAAAGTCATTACAACTTTTTTGCCGTCTCTTTTGGCAATTGCTGGGATAACTGGACAGCCAGTTCGCTGGGCCAGGGTGAGCCAGCCAGTGGCAGCGGCAACTTTATGGCCGAGAAAATTAACAACTTCATGACGGCTTTCTAATGCCCCGGTATCAGCCAGCAGGAAAACTAATTCATTTTGTTCAATAGCCTTGATCGATTCCTTATACATGTCGTCCTCTAAAATATTTATAAGATTAACCCCACCTTTAGCGCGGCTTTTATTGATAACCTTAAAAACAGGATCATCTGTGGCGCGGAGCACAGAGTTCATTTTAAAACCTTTATTAGCTAAAGCCGTAGGCATAATTTCATAATTGCCGGCGTGGATAGTTAAAATAATAGCGCCCTTGTTTGGTTTAATGTTTTCTAAGCCCTGCCATCTGATTATTTTTTCAAAATGTTTTTTACTCCAAAAAGGGATGCACAGGGCTTCCAGCAGGGAATAGCTGGTGTTTTTGATTAAACTGTCAGCAATCCTGGGTGCATCACTTTGAGGTAAAACCATGCTGATGTTTTTAATAACTGTCTTTTTGTAGCTTGAGCGCCTGGTTATTGCCTGGATTAACCAGGCAAAGGAATGCATAATTGCTAAGGCAATACTGGCTGGCGCAAAGAAAATAATTCTAAAAATAAATTGTATTAGTTTAAGCAGAATAATCACGATTATTTGTTTTGAAATTGAAATTCGTATAAACGCTTATACAAGCCGTTCTTTTCTAAAAGTTCTTTGTGCGAGCCAGCTTCAGTAATCCTACCGTTATCAATCACAATAATGCGGTCAGCCTTTTCCACCGTGTATAAACGATGGGCAATGATAAAGGTGGTGCGGTCGCGCATTAGTCGATCAAGCGCTTCGCGGATCAAAGATTCAGTTTCCGCGTCAAGGGAAGAAGTTGCTTCGTCTAAAATAAGGATCTTTGGGTCCCTTAAGATAGCCCGGGCAATGGCCACACGCTGTCTTTCTCCGCCAGACAGGTTTGTGCCGCGCTCCCCAACCTGGGCGTTATATTTTTCTGGCTGGCTCATGATGAAATCATGTACATTAGCCAGTTTAGCTGCGGCAATAATCTCAAAATCCTTGGCCCCGGGTTTGCCGTAAGCTATGTTTTCTTTAATTGTCCCGCGGAAAAGTGTTATTTCCTGGGGAACAACTGCGATGTGCTTGCGCAGGCTGTCAAGTTTAATTTTGCGCAGGTTATGATTATCAACCATGATCCTGCCGGAAGATGGGTCGTAAAATCTTAAGAGTAAACTCATCAAGGTGCTCTTGCCAGCTCCAGTGCGTCCTACCAGGGCAACAATTTCGCCGGGATTCACGCTAAGGTTAATGCCCCTTAAAATGTCTTCGTTTTCATAAGCAAAGGAAATATCCTGGAAATCAACTTTGCCGTTAATTTGTTCTAAATCAACCGCGTCCTTGTCATCTTTAATGCTTGGTTGAATATCAGTGACCTCAAAAATCCTTTTTACCGAAGCCATGCCTTGCTGCAGGATGCTGTAGCCTTTGCTCAAGGTATTTCCTGGATCAGTCATAATACCTAAGGCAGTGGCAAAAGAGATCAGTTGCGGCAGGGTTAGATTCCCGTTAATAATTTCAAGGCCGCCGTACCAGACAATGGCAATCACTGCAATGGTTTGCAGCAGTGCCACAACCGGGTTTTGCGTGGCCAGTATTTGAACTGCTTTCATGTTGAGATGAAATGATTTTTCGGTTTTGCCTTTAAAGCGTTCAATTTCCTGCTTTTCCATGGAAAAAGATTTTACAACCTTGATCTGGGAGATTGTTTCTTCCAGGTGGCTGGTCATATCAGCTGCTTTTTGCTGCACGCCTTCGCTGATCTCCCTGATTTCGCGCGCGAAAATTCTAATCACCTGGACAATTAAGGGCAGGGCAACCAGGGTCAAAAGCGACAAGCGCCAGTTGAGCCAAAAGATATAGGCTAAAAGCCCGAGTAACAATACTGAATGGGGAATAATTGTAACAAAGGCAGTGAACAGGCTGGCCTGAAGCGTGGCAATGTCATTCATTACCCTGGAAACTAATTCACCGGTATTCCATTTGGCAAAAAAATCAAGCGAGTGCATTTGGATATGCTCGTAGAGTTTATTCCTTAAATCAACAATCACCCGGTGGACAACAAAATAGGATAAATATTCCTGGCCGTAAGCAAAGATGCCTTTGAATAGAAAAAGCCCGATCATGCCAAGGGCAGACAGGTTTAACCAAAAAATATCTTTAGTCTCAATAACTTGAAAGATGTGGCCGACCAGGGGCGCGATCAATAAAGTGCAGCCGGTAACCAAAACTGTGCAGATTGAGGCCAAAAATATTTGGCCCAGATATGGTTTTACATAGCTAAGTATTCGCCAGTAAAGCTTCATTGATTGCCTCCGTAATTTTTTGGGCTGCGCCAGGTTGGCCCATAGCTGAAATTAACTGATCAGACATTATCCTGCGTAAATCAGGCTGCTTTAGCAGATTGATTACACTTTGCACCACTACGTCAGTATTTATTATACCCCGAAATTCCGGCACAATCTCCTTATCTGCCTTAATATTTGGCAGGACAAAGTATTTTGTTCTGCGATTGATGGTTTCAGCCAGGAATTTTTTAAATTTTGAGCCAAGGTAGGGAATCTTGCTGACAAAATGCGGCAAGCCTTCCAAAGGAATAACATCCGGGTTATCAAGCGGAAAGAGCGAGATCATGGGAATGCCCTGAGCTGCTAATCTGGCAGTGTTAGTTCCTGGAATAGTGACGATTAATTCAGAATTTTTGGCTTCTTCAAATTTAATCAGCTTAACGCCTTCAATCTCAATTGCTTGTTGAAAAGGGGAGCTGACCAGTTGAAAGGTTAAGTTAGGCATTTTACTTTTCAGTTCGGTAATAATTTTTTTGTAAATAGGGGTCATGTGATTGATTTGCCAGGCGCGGCTGCCGGGTAAAAATGTTATCACATTATTTTGTGGGGAAGACCATTTGCCAATATCAGTCACAGAATCAACCATCAGGTTGCCGGAAATGGCTGTTTTCTTTTTAAGAGAGCTGTTTTTAGCCAGTTTAATAAAACATTTTTGGTCAGGCACAAAAAACTTCTTATAAAATCTTGTCCAGCCAATCCAGTCCTGGACATAGGCCCAGGCAGGGTAGCGCACTTTTTTTGCCACCAGCATGGCATGGGTCAGATCGCCGCCCAAATAAACAACCAAGCCTTTTTCCTTAAAATCAATTTTGGGTTTATTATTTTTAATAATCCAGTTAACATAATCTTTAGCTGGAATGACTTCCGTAATGCCGCGCAAAGATTTAACATAATCAACTTCTTTGCCGCTGGTGTACTGACAGGGGGTTAGGACCAAGATTATCCTGGCATCTTTTAAATTGGCAGATATACTTTCGGCCATTGGCTTAACCAGGGCAGAAAGTTCTCCAGGGCTATTGGCAACTAGGATAATGTCAAACATTTAGTACCCGAGCCGTTTAATGACCTCTTGAGTCTTGCACGGGATAAAAGTTGGCCTGTCACCCAATAAGATAGCGCTATCTGGATCTTTTAAGCCGTGTCCAGTTAAAATACAAACCACAGTTGAGCCGTCAGGGATTTTGCCTGCCAGTGCACCGGACGGTGCCTGGCCGGCTTTAACTGTTTTAAGTAATCCAGCCACCGAAGCAGCTGAAGCTGGTTCCACAAAAACACCTTCAGTTGAAGCAATCAGTCTATAAGCCTCAATTATTTCCTGGTCAGTTACAATGCTGATCGAGCCGCCGGATTCTTCAGCCGCAGCTACTGCTGGTTTCCAACTAGCCGGGTTGCCTATGCGGATTGCCGTGGCAATTGTTTCCGGGTTTTCAACTGGATGGCCCAAAACAATAGGGGCGGCGCCTTCGGCTTGAAAGCCAATCATCTTAGGCAAAGAAGAAATCTTTTTAGCCCCGTAATACTCTTTATAACCCTTCCAGTAGGCTGTGATGTTGCCAGCGTTGCCAACGGGAATAGCGTGGTAATCTGGAACCGCGTCTAATTGGTTGCAGATTTCAAAAGCTCCGGTTTTTTGACCTTCAATTCTAAATGGATTGATAGAATTAACGATTTCAACTGGATAATTTTCACCAATCTCTCTGACCAAGTTCAAAGCCTGGTCAAAGTTGCCGTCAACTTCAAAAACCTTGGCTCCGTGCATAATGGCTTGCGAAAGTTTACCCAGGGCGATTTTTCCTTTGGGAATTATTACAATACAATCAATTCCAGCGCGGGCTGCATAGGCAGAGGCAGAAGCGGAAGTGTTGCCAGTTGAAGCGCAAATAACTGCTTTAGCGTTGTTTTCCAAGGCCTTAGCCATAGCCATGCACATACCGCGATCTTTAAATGAGCCCGTTGGGTTAGCGCCTTCGTATTTCAAATAAACCTGGCATTTAGTTAGATCTGATAAATGTTTAGCAAAAAGCAATGGGGTATTGCCTTCATAAAAGGTTACAGTCGGGGTGTTCTCTGTTACTGGCAAAAAATCTCGGTATTCTTCAATTACACCTTTCCAACAGCGCATAATAAGGGTACCTCCTTGAGAAAGTTTATTATACAACAAAAATGAGGGCTGTTAAATAGGGAACAGAAAAGATCACAAGCATCAAGCACCAAATTACAAACAATATTAAAATTCTAATAGTCAATGTCCAAAACAATATTTAAAATTTTTTGAATTTGTTATTTTGATATTGTTTGGAGCTTGTGATTTGTTAGTTAGTGCTTAGGCTTTAGATCGAGAATACCGAATCAGAGTTTAAAATCCTTCGGAATTGGAATTTTACCTGAGGCTTTAATCGGGCTTTTGGAGTTTAAACCCATTGTCCCGGCAATGATATGGCCTTCGATGCGGTAGGCAATGGATTTTTCACCCTTAGAAATTTTATCAAGCACAGATAATATGCTTTCATAAACCTGGGCATGCTTCAACTTGACGGGAATAATAATTTTCTTTTTATTAGAAGCAGGCAGGCTAAAACCCTTCCTGGTTTCAGAAATTAATTCTTTTTCATTAATATAAATAGTATACTTGTATTCACTTACGTCTAGAGGTAAGGGATTTGGATTGTCAATTTCAAAGTGAAAATTAATTTCAATGCCGTCAGCTGTAATCTGGCTAATCTCATAATTGAGATATTTTGCTTTGGGCGCTGAAGGTTGGCAGGAGGATAAGATGAATACAGACAGGACTAATAGGCTGATTACAAGGCATTTTTTTAGCATAGAGATAATATAACACAATCATTTTGTTGTAGCAACACAAAACATCTCTGATTCTCGCTAATTTTACTAGTCGCTAATCACTCCAATAACCAGTGTGACCTTCCCCCGATTTAGTGGACACGGTTGTAATTTTAATGTTTAGCTTTATTTCTTAATAAAATCAACTTGCTCTAATCCCTTAAAGTGCTCGTCGCTTGTTGCAAGTAGCGCGTTTTCTGAACGAGCTGTAGCGTAAACTATAGCATCAGCCATGGGCAGGGCAAATTGCAGGCTCATATCGGCTGCCAATAAAGCAATGCTTTCTTTTAATGGCAAAACTTTTGACGACTGCATTTGTGCTACGGCCAACAGCGCTTGTTCTTCGTTTGTTTCTCTTTTTATTTTTTTATAGACTTCATATAAAACAATGGTAGGAATAATAACTTCGTGCGTTTTCTTTAAGTACGCATAGTACTTATCAGCTAAAGGCCCATCTGTAAAATATTCTAGCCAGCCGCATGAGTCTACTAAAATCATGTCCTATCCTTTTCTTCCCGGTAAGATTTAATATCCATTCCCCTAAGGAATCCGCGCATCTTTTTTAGCATATGCTGGGGGATCAGATTAATTATCCCGTCTTTAGCCAGAATAATTATTTTTTCGCCGCTCTTGAGTCCGGTTTCCTCTCTTATTTCTTTGGGAATAACTAATTGATATTTTGATGATAATGTTGCTTCAGCCATAACAAACCTCCTTTATCTTGAGCCTCGACCAAGTTTTTCTTACCTTTTCATGATCGATGCCTATATCGTAATACATTTTTCTTCATCTGTCAATCATCTTTTCATAATATATTCAAGTGTGTTATAATCCAGCCATCATGAAATACTCTATTCCTCGCGGAACAAAGGATATTCTGCCAAAAGAAACGCCTCTGTGGCAAAAGATTGAGCAGATTTGTCAACAAACCTTTGCTTTATACAATTATAAAGAGATAAGAACGCCAGTTTTTGAAAGCACCGAGCTGTTTACCCGTTCAATTGGCACTAGTACTGATATTGTTAGTAAAGAAATGTATGAATTTAAGGACCGCAAGGGTAGAAGTTTGACTCTTAGACCCGAAGAAACAGCTCCAGTAGTCCGCGCATGTCTTGAAAACAACTTAATTAGCACAGATCAAGTTACTAAACTTTATTATATAGGTCCCATGTTTCGTTATGAACGACCGCAAGCTGGCAGACAGCGCCAGTTTCATCAAGCAGGGGTAGAAGTCTTTGGTTCTGCTGACCCTTTAATTGATGTAGAAGTTATTATGATGAATGTTCAATTATTTGAAGCAATTGGGTTAAAAGATTTAGAAGTTAATATAAATAGTGTTGGTTGTAGCAAATGTCGCCCTGAATTTCGTAAGCAGCTGAAGGAATACTTTAAAAATAATGTTAAGAACATGTGCAAGGATTGTAACGATCGATTTGAAAAGAATCCTATGCGCATTTTAGACTGTAAAGAGAAGAAGTGCCAAAAGTATATTGATGACGCGCCAGCCTCTGTTGATACCCTGTGTGACGAATGCAAGGTTAATTTTGAAGAAATTATTAAGATGCTCGATTATCAGAAGATTAATTTTAAGGTCAATAAACGTTTAGTTCGCGGGTTGGATTATTATACAAAAATGACCTATGAAATAGTGTCAGGTAAGCTTGGGGCTCAGAATGCAGTTAGCGGCGGTGGGAGATACGATACTTTGGTGCAGGAACTTGGAGGAAAATCAATCCCAGCAGTTGGATTTGCGGTTGGACTTGAGAGGGTAGTTCAAATAATGACGAATGACGAATGCCGAATGACGAATGAAGGTGGAATTATTTTATATCTTGCTACTTTGGGGGATGAGGCCAAGAAGTTGGGTTTTGATCTTCTGGTGAAAACGAGACAAAAAGCCATTTCTGCTGATATGGATTATCTGGGCAAATCACTTAAAAGCCAGATGAAGGCAGCTGATAGGTTGGGCGCCAGGTTTGTTTATATTATTGGTGAAGATGAGATAAAAAAAGGTAAGGCTGTTCTTAAGAATATGGTGACGAGAGAGCAGTCTGAAGTTGCATTTGATGATCTAGTTAGTAGTATTAGCTAATTATTAGCTGGCACCCCACACTGAAGTGTGGGGAATAGTGTGAAAAAAGAAAAATATTCCCCAGACTTTAGTCTGGGGTGTCTTCAGAATCCGTAAAGGGCTTGATTGAAATCTTTAGCATTTTGTGGTTAAATCTAATGGTTGAGGATTTCTAATATCCCGAGATTTATCCTCCGAAGTCCGCCGCAGAAGGAGGAAGGAGGAAGGAGGGACTAAGATGGAAGAATTTAGATGTAAAGAATGTCGCAGGCTTTTGGCTAAAGTTGAGGGAGCTGCTAAGGTTGAAATTAAATGTCCGAGGTGTAAAACAATGAATTTATACCTTGAAGAAGTTTTTATTACAGTTGACCAGGAGATAATGGAGGATAAATGTATAGATCCCGGGATTGCGGAACATTAAGAAAGAGTGACGTTAGTGCCGAAGTGACGTTGGCTGGTTGGGTTCATCGGCGTCGCGATCACGGCGGTTTGATCTTTATTGACCTGCGTGACCGTTCTGGTTTAGCCCAGGTCGTTATCAGGCAGGAAGATAAAAAGCTCCACACTATTGCAGAAAAACTGCGCAGTGAGTTTGTCGTCAGTATAAAGGGCAATGTTGTTGACCGCACTGCTGAAGCTGTTAACAAAAACATGCCAACTGGCGAGATTGAAGTTGTTGCGTTAGAAGTTACTATTCTTAACACCTCAAAGACCCCGCCAATTGAAATTGCCGATGCCCGCACAGAACCTGACGAGAAAATCCGCTTAAAATATCGCTACCTTGATCTACGCAAAGATAAAATGCGCGAAAACCTTATCCTGCGCCATAATGTTTCAAAAGCCATTTCTAATTGTTTAGATAGTGAAGGCTTTTTAGAAATTGAGACCCCATTTTTAACTAAATCAACTCCAGAAGGGGCGAGGGACTTTTTGGTTCCTAGTCGAGTAAATCCAGGTAAGTTTTATGCCTTGCCGCAGTCCCCGCAATTGTTCAAGCAGTTGTGTATGGTTGGCGGTTTAGAAAAATATTATCAAATTGTGCGCTGTTTTCGGGACGAAGATTTAAGGGCCGACCGGCAGCCGGAGTTTACCCAGGTTGATATTGAAATGTCTTTTTGCACTGAAGAGACTATTATTGAGACGATTGAAAAAATTATGGTTCATACCATGGCTGCCCTGGAAAAAGATATTGATATGTACCGCGGCAAACATATTCCCAAAGTTAAAACCCCATTTCCTCGTTTAAGCTGGAAAGATGCCATGAGAAAGTATGGCACTGATAAACCAGATACTCGTTTTGGCTTAGAACTATGTGAGATTACAGAACTGGTTAAAGATGTTGAGTTTAAAGTGTTTAAAGACACAGTTAAAGCCGGCGGCATTGTAAAAGGCATAAATGTCAAAGGCGGGGCCAAGTTTTCCCGGGCAGAATTAGATAATCTTGAAGCTTTGGCCAAACAACTTGGGGCCAAAGGCATGGCCTGGGTAGCTTTAACTGACAGTGGCATGAAATCGCCAATTGTTAAGTTTTTTAAGGTTGAAGAAATGAACGCGATTGTTGACCATATGAAAGGCGAAACAGGCGACATACTTGTTTTTATAGCAGACAAACCCAAGCTGGTTAACCAGGTATTGGGTGAAATAAGGCTGGGATTAGGTAAGAAATTAAATTTAATAGATAAGAACCGTTTTGACTTTGTCTGGGTAACAGATTTCCCTCTTTTTGAATACAGTGAAACAGAAAAGCGCTGGGCTTCGCATCACCATCCTTTTACCGCGCCGCACGGCAATTGGGATGATATTGAAGAAAGGTTTATAAAAGAGCCCAGCAAAATAAAGGCCCAGGCCTATGACTTTGTTTTAAACGGCACAGAAATTGGCGGGGGATCAATTCGTATCCACCGCATGGATGTGCAGCAAAAGATTTTTAAGATACTGGGATTTAGCGACGAAGAGGCCAAGAGGCGATTTGGCTTTCTGCTGGAAGCTTTAGAATATGGTGCGCCGCCTCATGGCGGTATTGCTTTGGGCCTGGATCGTTTAGTTATGCTTTTAGCAGGAATGGAATCGATCCGAGATGTGATCGCTTTTCCAAAAACACAAAGCGCTTTATGTCCGCTAACCGGAGCGCCGGATACTGTTGATGCGAAACAATTAAAAGAAATTCATATTAAGGTTATTTGAGGAGTTGTTTAAATGCCTGTAACAGTTATAGTTGGAACTCAGTGGGGAGATGAAGGGAAAGGTAAAATCACAGATTTGTTAGCCAGAGATATGGACATGGTTGTCCGTTATCAAGGTGGCAACAATGCCGGCCATACTGTGGTTATTAAGGATGAGATTTTTAAACTACATTTAATTCCCTCTGGAATATTCTACGCTAATGTTTTATGTGTTATTGGTAATGGCGTAGTAATTGATCCCGCGGTTTTACTTCAGGAAATTGAGACATTAAAAACCAAGGGCTTGCCGGTCAACAACCTGCGCATTTCTTCCCAAGCCCATGTTATATTTCCTTATCACCGCTATATGGACCAGGCGCAAGAGAAGAAAAGGGAAGCAGGCCGAATTGGCACAACTTCACGCGGCATAGGACCATGTTATGTTGATAAATATAATCGCCGTGGTGTAAGAATTTCTGACCTTTATAATGAAAAAGTTTTCCGTGAAAAGCTGCAATGGAACATAACTGAAAAATCTTTCCTTTTAAACCAGTTTTACGGCATGAAGATTGAGATGAGTGTTGATGATCTGATGCATGAATATTTGGGTTATGCCCACGCGATCAAGGATTTTGTGGTTGAGGAGTCAACTTCTCTGGTTTATGACGCTATTATTAAAAAGAAGAATGTGTTGCTCGAAGGCGCACAGGGTACCATGCTTGATGTTGACCAGGGCACTTATCCCTATGTCACCAGTTCTAACCCTGTGGCAGGCGGGGCATGTATTGGCGCGGGGATCGGTCCACAATTAATCAATGAAGTGATTGGTGTTGTAAAGGCTTATGTTACCCGAGTTGGCAGCGGTCCCTTCCCAACAGAAATCCCAGGGAAATTAGGTGATGAATTAAGAGAAAAAGGTGGCGAATATGGGGCAACCACTGGCAGGCCTCGCCGCTGCGGCTGGTTTGATGGCGTAGTGATAAAGCATGCTTCTAAGATCAATGGTTTAACCAGTTTGGCAGTAACCAAGCTTGATGTTTTGGATGATTTGGATAAGATCAGCATTTGTGTGGCCTATGATATTGATGGTCGAAGTATCACTGATTTTCCTACTGATATTTATCGGCTGGAAAAATGTAAGCCAATTTATGAAGAAATGCCTGGCTGGAAGACTGATACTACGGCCATCAAAGAGTACGAAAATTTGCCTGAAAACGCCAAAAAATACCTGGATCGCCTGGCTGAACTGGCTAACGCCAAAATCTCCCTTGTCTCAGTCGGCGCGGAACGAGGCCAGATTATCCGCATTTAACGCAAGTTTTTCCCCATTTAACACGATATATATAGTGTAAGCCAAGAAATTCCAAGTTTGCCTGTTAGCAAGGAATTTTTTATTATGGAGGCTAAAATGGCGACGAACATGGATTCGCAACAAGTAAAGGCCCTTTGGACCAAATACCTCACTCAATACAAGGGTGTAAAGCAAGACCTTGTCAAAAAGATTATCCAAGCCCTCAAAGAAGGCAAAGTTGTTTATATTATTCCAGATGGTAAGATTCATGATTCCGCAGTTCCAGGATCCACCAAAATTGACCTCCGGGATGGTTTAAGTCAAAAAGAAGCCAAAGCTTTAGGTTTAACAGCTAAACAAGCCGACCAAATTGCTGCCCAGGGTTGGGCTCTAACAGATGATAAAGGTGTTCAAACTGGTGACTCAGCTAAGGTTTTGGATGTTAGTGAATTAGCCAAATTTGACGCAGCCATCCAAAAATTTGCTAATGCCAATGGCTGGAGTTTTGAAGAAGCGCTGCAAGCTTATTATGCTGACAATACTAAATTTGGGCGTATTGATACAGAGGCGCGCAAAGAGAATCGTGTTAAAACTGAGGCAGAACTGCTTAAAGGCCTGAAAAAGGTAACGAAGGCTGATCAGTTTACTGCTTATCTCAAAGAAACCCTTAAACTCCAGGATAATAATCCCATCTTAGCTAACCTTAAGGCTTTTGATTTTTCTAAGGCAGCAGACCGGCAAAAAGCTATTGCTTACATTATAAAACTTGCTACTGGCTCAGAATGGAGCAAGGATTTTCAAGTCAATGTCTTAAAATTTGCTGAAGCAATTCAAACTCAATATAGCGGCCAGTTAGACTTAGCTTCAATCAAAGTCTGGGCGCCAACTGCAAAGGCTTATGGAGACGTAAGACCAGCTGTAGCGCCACCCGACGCTCCTAAGGCTGGGGAACCTGCAAAACAACCAGGGACAATGCCTCCTGATGCCCCAAAAGCTGCAGAATTAGCTGAGGCCCGTAAGAAACAAGCCGAAGAGCCCATTAAAATTGCCAAGGGTTTGATTGGAAAATTAGAAAAAGCTGATGATACCCAAATAAACTTTGCAATTGCCAAGCTTGAATCTTCTTATGGTAAAAAGACAGAGTTTAAATTAGCTCTGCAAGCTTTAAATAGTTTAATTGAAATTAAGAAAGCAGCAATAATTGAAAAAGAGCAGGCAGCCAAGGCCTTGGTTGGACAACAAGCAAAAGCCCAAGCCCTGGCCAAGGCTATTGAGGGAAGAAAATCAGAATCAAAATCAATACTTGAACAAGCTAAGGCATTACAAAAGAAATACGAAACCAGGGGATCAAAAAAGTCGGTTAAGATTGCTGGTCAAATTAAAACAGCAATTGCACTTGTTGAAGGTTCAATTAACACTGGAAAAACATTTAAGAAAAACCTCTCTAGACTAAAATCTTTTATTGCGATAAAAGCAGCTAAGTTAGAAAACATAGAAAAGAAAGAAGCTGCTTTGAAAATGGCCAATGCTAAAAAAGCACGGACTGATCGAGATGCTATCTTTGCAGGAGTAGAGAAAAAATATGATGGCTTAATGAAAAAATTGCAGACCAAGAGTCCCGCCCCAGAGGACCAAATTAGTGCGCTTGAGGAAAAAATGACTGAGTTAAAAGCTGCACTTATAATCGGTGGGGATAGTTTTAAGGTTGTATTGGCAGAGTTAAAAACTGAACTTGAAACGGGGCAGAAGATGCTATCAGCTGCTACGCCTAAACCTAAACCAGAACCTGAGAAGCCTGCAGTACCGGTTGTTGCGATAAATACTATAGTTCCGGTGGTGAGAAAACCAGCTGCAAAGCCTGATCCGGTGAAGGTTTTTCGTCAGGCTTCAAAGCAACTTGAGAATGCTACATCAGTTGCTGATATTGAGGGTGCCTTAACTATTCTGCGTACAGTTCCAGAGAAAGAGATTCGCTTTTACGCCAATGTTACTGAAGCTATGAAAAAGGCAGAAACTGCTATTGCCTCGCTTAAAAAAGATTCAACCTCAACTAATGAATATGTTAAGGCTGCAGCTGTAGAATTGCAGAAACAAGCTTTAGAGTGTTTGAGGTCAGCCTGTTCTTCTCCTTCTTCTTTTGGTGGTGGATCTGACGCACAAAGATTAGATTCTTATCTTAAGCAAATAGAAATAATTGCAAAAATTGAAAGTCAGAATTTGTCTCTAGCAAAGGCATATGACGCTTATTCTAAGCAAATGCCAAGTTCAGGTTTATTAGATGTTTATGTGGATAAAATATTACCAAAATTATCTAAGGGCATAGAATTGCAACAGCAAGCCCAGGCTGCTCAACTCAAAAAAGCAGCAGACCAAAAGAAGATAAGCGATCATAAGACAGCCTTGCCGAAATTATTGAAAAAATTAGACGCAACAGAAAACAAGGAACTTATTGCGCTTGGTAAAAAACTAAAAAATTCTCTTGCTAAAACAAATGCTGGTAATTTGAGTGTTTATGAGCAATTATTGAAGCAGACTGAAGCAGATCTCAGTCAGTGGGTAAACGTGGCTCAGGAGAAAATGCCTGTTCAATATGCGATTTACCGCTTAAAAACAGATAATGGTATTAAGGTCCTTAAGGTGGCCGGAGGGATTCCTCGGTTTATTCAAGGTTGGATGAAAGTTTTTGATGGGGTGGAATTGTCTGGCAAGGTTAAGGTCAGGATAAAAGTTAATAAAGGAAGAATAAAAATTTTGAAATTCCATATGAACGGTTTTCAGCTGAGCGAAGTAACGGAAGCAACAGATTTCTTGGCTAAAGCAGTTGATCAAAAATATGCAAAGCAATTCCTTGAAGCTCTTTTGGCGAAAGTAAAGATTAACGGTTTGAAGAACGGAACTTACAATTTGCCTCTAAGTTTTATATAATAATTCCTTTCCACATAAAAATTTGTTAGAATTCATTATATGCCCAAAGCAATAATTCTACTTTCTCTTGACTTCTCTATCCTTTTGTAACATAATTTTATTATGGATTTTGATGCTGTTTTTCAATTGATCCTCAAGGATTTTCAAGGATCAAAGATTGATTTTGCATTAATCGGCGGTTTTGCGCTGGCCTCTTTCGGCCATCCCAGGGCTACTGTGGATATTGATTTTCTTGTAGACAAAAAAGATTTTGCAAAAGTTAAGAAATTTATGTCTTCATATGGATATAAATTGGATTATGAAAGCGAGGATGTTGCAAATTTTAAGGGCGGCATCGATAAATTGGGCGGGGTTGATTTTTTGCTTGCCCATCGTAAATATAGCAAGGCAATGCTTGGCCGGGCGATTACAAAGAATATATTAGATGATAAGTTTAAAGTGAAGGTGATTATTCCAGAAGATTTGATCGGGCTTAAGGTCCAGTCAAGTACAAATGATCCTGAGCGTTATCATCAAGATATGGCTGATATCGAAGTTTTATTTAAAGAAAACTTTAGAAACTTAAACATGGAATTAATTAAAGAATATTTTTCTATTTTCAATAGGACTGAAGAATTAAACAAAATTCTTGAAAAGGTAAAACATGTTAAATAAAGAAGAAAAAAAAGAAATCTTAGCTGATGGGCATAGTTTAAGCCGCAGAATAAGATTTGCTAAGATAAAAGGCAAGAGAACAGAATATTCTTTAGATGATTTTTTGTGTTTTCTTAAAGGTTTTCAAAAAATCTTTTCCTCTTTAGCTTCACCTACAAAAAGACCAATAACAAAGTATAATAAATTGTAAAATATGGCAAAGCCCAAAGCAATAATTCTACTTTCCGGCGGTCTTGATTCTTCAACCACGCTTTATTATGCCAAGAGTAAGGGGTATAAGTGTTTTGCTTTGATTTTTGATTATGGTCAAAGGCATAAGAGGGAATTGCGTAGTGCGGCGGCGGTGGCGAAACGCGCCTCGCTGCCGTATCACGTATTACGCATTCAATTGCCGTGGAAAGGGAGTTCGTTGTTGGATAAGACGCTGCAAATTCCAAGCTCAAAATCTCCCTCGACTACGCTCGGGACAAGCAAAATTCCAAACACTTATGTTCCTGCGCGGAACACAATCTTTTTAAGTTTTGCGCTGTCTTATGCTGAGGCAGTTGGGGCTGGTGCAATTTTTATTGGAGCGAATGCCATTGATTTCAGCGGCTATCCTGATTGCCGGCCTTCATTTTATAAAGCTTTTCAGAAAGTAGTTAAAGAGGGGACGAAAAAGAAGAAGATTAAGATTTTGACACCATTAATTAATAAAACCAAAGCGCAAATTATTAAATTAGCCCTAAAACTTAAAGTTCCACTTGAACTTACCTGGTCCTGCTACAAAGGCGGCAAAAAGCCGTGTGGGGTATGTGATAGTTGTAAGCTAAGACAAAAAGGCTTTGCTGCTTTAGGCTTTATCGAATAATTCTTTGAGTCTTAGAGCCTTGGAGGCAAAAAATATTATATGCCTCAAAGACTCGAAGGCTCTAAGAAGGCTTTTCTAAAGACCGCATCTATTATATAATGATTTTATGAGTCCACTGATATTTGTCTGTTTTTTTACTGGTTTAATACATTTTACTGAAACAATCTCGTCTTCAATGCGTTTAACAGGCGTCAGGACCAAGCGCTTGGCGCTGTCCCTTTCTTTTGTTAATGCGTCACTCTTGATTTCCCGTATGTCCAACATGCTCCAGGCGCCGCTGCTTGGCGGCATGGTCGATACCTCGATTTTGCAAAATAATGTTTCATTGCTCTGGGGAAACTTTAGGCTTATCATCTTTGCGGCTTTTGTCGGTAATTTAGTTGGCGCAATCTTTACCCCATTCGCAGTTACTATTTTTACTAAAGTGGTCAGGAAGTTTGAGCAGGTGCAGTCAATCCCAAAATTGATCCTGCTGGCGCTTTATCCCTCAAACATGATTAAGGTGGCAAAAGCATTTAAACTGCCAAACCGTAACTCTTTAAAAGGAATTTCTCTCAAAGGTATCCCAACCCTGTTTCTCTGGCTAAATTTGATAATGGTTTCTATTTATGCCATTGGCGTGCTTTGTTCCCTAATGGCCGGGGCTTTAATTCCAACTTATCGGGTCACTGCAACCCAACTTTCTGGTATTGTTAACGGGATGGCCACTATTCTTTTTACTTTGATGGTTGACCCTATAGCTGCCCATATTACTGACCAATCTGTTAGGGGAGAGCGCAAAGAAGCTGATGTGCGTTCTGTGGTCTTTTATATAGTATTAGGCAGGGTGGTTGGTACCTTGATTCTATCCCAAATACTTTTTATCCCCGGGGCATACTATATTAAAGCAATAACCCTCTTGGTTAAGGGTATCTTCCTGCAATGAGAATCATTCGCCATCCCAGAAAGAAAAAGCTTAAAGGCTGCGTAGTTGCTCTTGGAACATTTGATGGTGTGCATCGCGGCCACCAGAAAGTGATTAAAAGCGCGGTTGCCTTTGCTAAAAAAATTAAAGCAGCCTCTTTAGCTATAACCTTTGACCCACATCCCCAGCAATTAATTGTACCCAATCGTGGTTTGAAACTAATTACAACTTTACCTGAACGCGAAGAATTGTTCTGTGAGTTGGGCGTTGATGGGGTGGTTGTAATCAGGTTCAGCAAAAAGCACCAGCAGCTTTCCTGCCGGGCTTTTGTCAAAAAATACCTGGTTGATAAGTTAGGAGTAAAACGCGTCTTTGTTGGCTTTGATTATGCTTTTGGTAAGGGAAGAAAAGGGGATGTTTTCGAATTAAAAAAATTGGGCAGGGAATTTGGTTTTGAAGTAGGTGTTATTCAGCCGGTTAGTTGTCAGAAACATGTTATTAAATCAAGAATCATCAGGGAGTTTATCAGCCAGGGCCGCTTTGCCCAGGCAATTCGCTTTCTTGGACATCCTTATGTGGTGACCGGGAAAGTAGTAAAAGGGTCTGGCAGGGGCAAGGGGCTAGGTTTTCCAACGGCGAACCTAAAAGTCGATAAGAATAAACTTATTCCCGCCCAGGGAGTTTATTTTGGGCTTGTTGGCAAGAGAAAGTGTGTGGTTAATATTGGGGCCAGACCCACCTTTGGCGCAGGTCAAACTGTGGTTGAGGTCCATATTTTGAATTTTAAGCAAAACATTCGAGGTAAAAAGCTCAAGCTTGATCTATTAAAGAGACTGCGTGATGAAAAGCAGTTTTCTGACGTAAAAAAGTTAAAAAAACAAATACACAAAGATATAAATCAGGCAAGACTATTGTTAGTTTAGACTTTTTGTGCTAGAATGAAAATGTAATGGTTCTTAATAAAGAGAAGAAAACCGAGTTAATGAAAAAGTTTCAGCAACGCCAAGGGGACACTGGTTCTCCTGAAGTGCAGATTGCGCTGCTTACAGAAAGAATCAATCAATTGGTCCAACATTTGAAGAAAAATAAAAAAGACAATCATAGCCGACATGGGCTTCTTATGCTGGTAAGTCAGCGCAAAAAGCTTCTTAATTACCTTCAAAGTAAAGATGTTAGCCGTTATAAGGACCTGGTGGCAACTCTGGCAATTAGGGGATAGATGATAAATAAAGTAGAAAAGGATTTTGGTGGAGGAAAGGTTTTCTCTCTTGAAACTGGCAGGTTAGCTAAGGAAGCCGGTGGTTCAGTTATTGTTCGCTTGGGCGATACAATGGTTATGGCAACCACTGTTTCTTCAGATACACCCCGGCCTGGGATTGATTTTTTCCCGCTTTTAGTTGATTTTGAAGAAAAGCTTTACGCAGTTGGTCGGATCCCTGGCGGCTTTTTTAAGCGCGAGGGTAGGCCAACTGAAACTGCAATTCTAACAGCCCGCCGCATTGACCGGCCGATACGGCCTTTGTTTCCAAAGGGCTACCGCAATGATGTTCAAATTGTAATTACACCGCTGTCTGTTGATCAGGATAATCCACCGGATATTTTAGCCATTAACGGCGCTTCAGCAGCCCTGGCTGTGTCTGATATTCCTTTTGATAATTTAATCGGTGCGGCAAGGGTTGGCAGGATAGACGGCAAGTTGATTGTTGATCCCACTGTTTCTGAAATGGCCGAATCAGATATGGATTTAGTAGTGGCAGGCACCAAGGATGCCATTATGATGATTGAATGCGGCTCAAGCGAAGTGTCAGAAGAAGAAGTATTAAAAGCAATCAAAGAAGCTCACAATAGAATTAAAGATGTTATTAAACTTCAGGAAGAATTAGCCAAGCAAGCTGGCAAAGCAAAGAAAAAAGTTAAACTTTATAAGCCCGATGAAAGCATCGAAAAATTTGTCAAAGACAAAGCGGAAAAGAAAATTATTGCGGCTGCGGCTATTACTGAAAAAAACAAGCGCATGGCTGAGATAGACGTGATCAAGGAAGAAATTGTTCAGGCGATTAAAGATAGTAAAGATGAAGAATTAAAGAAGCTTGTTGACTCGCGTCCAGCAGATATTAAAAATATTATTAATGATATTGAAAAAAAGAATGTCCGCAGGATGATCCTTGAAGATAAGAAAAGACCGGATGGCAGGGGCTTTAATGATATTCGTGAACTTAATTGTGAGGTGGGGTTATTGCCCCGAGCCCATGGTTCAGCGGTTTTTAGCCGCGGTCAGACCCAGGTTTTAACAATAGCAACCCTTGGATCCTTAGGTGAAGTTCAAAAACTCGATAGTTTAAGCCCGGAAGAGACCAAACGCTACATGCACCACTATAATTTTCCAGCCTATTCTGTTGGTGAGGTTCGGCCCATGCGCGGACCAGGCAGGCGCGAAATTGGTCACGGCGCCCTGGCGGAAAAAGGGTTGGAGCCTGTTGTGCCAAACGAAGATGAGTTTCCTTATGCCATCCGTCTTGTTTCAGAAGTTTTGTCTTCTAATGGCTCAACTTCAATGGCAGCTACTTGCGCTAGCACTTTAGCTTTGATGGATGCAGGCGTAAAGATCAAAGATCCTGTGGCTGGGATTTCGATTGGTTTGGTCAAGGATGGCAAGAAAGAAATTTTGTTAACAGATATTCAGGGGATCGAAGATTACTTTGGCGACATGGATTTTAAGGTTGCCGGAACAAAAAAAGGTATAACCGCTATTCAAGTTGATGTTAAAATTGCTGGTTTGTCTCATGAGTTAATTGCCAAAGCCATGAAGCAGGCAAAAGAAGCCAGGGAAGTCATTTTGGCTAAGATTCAAGAAGCATTATCAACTCCAAGAGAAGAATTATCACAATATGCTCCTCGGGTTACAACCATTCAAATCGACCCAAGTAAAATTGGCATGGTAATTGGCCCTGGCGGTAAGATGATTAAGAAAATTATTGAAGAAACCGGGGCGCAAATCGATATTGAGGACGAAGGACGAGTTTTAATTACCGCTGTAGATGGTGAAAGCGGTAAGAGGGCTGAGGCCATGATCACAAGTTTAACTTATGAGCCAAAACCTGGCGATCTTTTCAAAGCAAAAGTTGTGCGCATTGTTCCTTTTGGCGCCTTTGCCGAGATTACACCAGGTAAAGACGGCTTAATTCATATCTCAGAAATTGCTCCGCAACGCATTGCCAGGGTTGAAGATGTTTTAGCCATGGGTGATGAGGTTGTTGTTAAAGTGCTTAAAGTTGATGACCAGGGTAAAGTTAGCCTCTCAATTAAAGCCGTTACCCCTCAAGATAAAAAGAAATTTGAATAGCCTCTTGATTTAGGTTAAAATAATTGCATGGAATCAACAGTTGTAATTGTTTTATTATTTGTCTTTACAATATTTTCAAGTTTTAGTGATAATAAGGGCTATGTTCCGCCCAAAGTTACTATTAAACCAACAAAAGAAGTCCATCAACCATCCGGACCAATTAGCCCTGGTTTAAAATCAAATATTAAAATTTCTTACACTGACTCAGTTGAGCCAACCACTAAATCTTCAATCAGCACTTTTATCTGTGGTTTTAGGAAACCGGAACAAGCTGCCCAAATTACAGATAGTATTATGAAACACTGCAAGACCTATGATGTTAACCCCAAGCTGGTAACAGCTTTAATACGCCGCGAATCTGGATTTAATCCCCGGGCTGTTTCAAAAAGTGGTGCCGGTGGTTTGGGTCAGCTTTTGCCTTCAACAGCCAAGGGACTAGGGGTTAATAATGTGTTTGATATTGACCAAAATGCTAAGGGAACAATTCGTTATGTAAAATATTTATTAACCAAATTTAAAGGCTACAGCGACCAGGTTTCTTTTGCCCTGGCAGGTTACTTGGAAGGCCCAAATGCTGTGGCCAGGAAAAAAGGCTATACTTCAACAACCGGCAAATATGTAAAAGATATCCTGGGTATTTACCACAAGATTTAGCTCTAACTGTCGAAATTTCGACACTGCGTATGATAGGAATGATTTCAGTGATGGAGCAGGATAAGTCAAGATTTTCTTATATTAACAAGGAAAATATCACCGTAATCCCATCCCATCACCGCAATCATTCCCCTTGGTAATAACATTGCTACTCCTTTAACATCATGCTAAACAATCTCTCGCGAGAACAGCAGCTAATCATTCTTGGTCTCATTCTCCTAATAGTAGTTGGTCTCGGTGTTATGGCTTATCGCCGTATGGCTGGGGGTGCTTCGGAAGAGATAATAATTTCTCAGACAGAGCAGCAAGTTCCTGTTCAACATTCAATTAAGCACCAACCTGAAATAATTGTTCATGTGTCAGGCGGAGTAAAACGCGAGGGTGTTTACAGTATTAAATCCAACAGCCGTTTAATTGACGCGCTGCAAGCTGCTGGTGGGGCGACTGCCTTGGCTGATCTTGCTTCAATTAATCTAGCGGAAAAAATCAAGGATGGGCAGAAGGTGATTGTTCCAGTTAAGAAGATAGCTTTAGTTAGGAGATCCGGTGACCAAGGAACCAGGATATCAGGGACTTCTTCAACCGGGGGCAAAGTTAACATCAATACTGCGGATGAAAAACAGTTATGCAACCTCACAGGCATTGGTAAAGCTACCGCGCAAAAGATCCTTGAGCACCGCTCATCCAACGGCCGTTTTTCTAAGATTGAGGATATTATGAAAGTAAAGAGTATTGGCAAGAGTAAGTTTGGGAAGATTAAAGACCAAATAACAATATGAATTTTTACCACTAAGGCCTGCACTGAGCTTGTCGAAGTGCACAAAGGGTACTAAGGCACGAAGGGAATACATGATGAAGAATCCTTTAATAATCATAACGATAGCTTATATCCTAGGAATAATTATTGGGAAAACAGTTAGTTTTCCTCTTGTTTTTTCTTTTATCTTTATTGGGCTTACAATTATTTTGATATTTTGGTCGATTATAAATAAAAAAGATATGCGACTATTTCTTTTGGCACCATTCTTCTTGATAGGCCTTCTCAACTTCCAAATAAGAAGTCTGCCGCCACCGAATAGCGATATTTCCAATTTCCCCAAACATAAATTTGTTGCCTTAATCGGCCAAATTGATGATGAACCGCGCTTTATAGATGACAAAGCGTTTTTCACCTTAAAAGTTGTGAGTGTCAACAGTCGAAAAGCAACTGGTTTTGTTGCAGTAAGGAGTAAAACAGGTCAATTGGAATATGGGGATAGGGTTGAGGTTAAGGGTGAATTAGAAGGGATTGAAAGTTTAGCTAATCCCGGAATTATGTCTTACGCTGATTATTTGAAAAATAAAGGAATTAACTGTCAACTTAATGCTGTGCGTGGGCCGCCTGTAATATTATCAAAGGGCGGGGGAAATCTTTTCAAGCGTGTCAGCATTTTGGTCAAGAACCGTTTAATCGTAATTCCCCAAAAAACCCTGCCAGAGCCTTATGCCACACTTTTATCCAGCATTGTCTTTGGCTCGCGAGCAGCTAAGGCGCCTAAAGAAATAAAGGAAATTTATAAAAAAGCAGGCGTGGCCCATTTATTAGTTGCCTCAGGTATGCACCTGGGTATCCTGGTTGGCGTTTGCTTGTTTGTGGTAAGAGGGACAAAATTACCGCTTTGGTTAGGGGTGTTAATAACCAGCCTGGTTAATTTTTTGTACGCAATGATGACTGGGTTTGGCCCGTCAATTCTGCGTGCCGCCATCATGGCGGAGATTATGCTGGTTGGCCTGCTGTTTGAGCGGGAAAAGGAAATTTACACCTCGCTATCGATCTCCGCACTGATGATTTTATTATTCAACCCAAAATGTCTTTTTCAAGTAGGGTTTCAGCTCTCTTTTGGTGCTACCTGGTCGCTCGTTTATGTTGCCCCGGTTATTGCCGAGAGAATCAAAGAATATATACCAAAATTTTTCTCAAGTTTAATCTCCGCCTCTATTGCGCCTGTTTTATTTTCAGTGCCTATTACGCTTTTTCATTTTAGCCAGGCCTCCTTAATTGGGGTAATAACCAATATTTTGCTGCTGCCCTGGGTTGGGGTAATTGTTATTTTGGGTTTTGTTTCAACAATGCTTGGGGCAATATTTTTGCCTTTGGCAGAGCTAATAAATGGAGCAAACTTAGTTTTACTCTGGACTGCTGATTGTCTTATTAGTTTTCTTGGTGGTCTGCCTTTTGCCCAAGTGTTTTTTGCTCCGCCTAAACTACCGACTATTCTTAGCTACTACATTTGCTTAATTGGACTGGTTGAAGTTTTGCGGCGGGGAAGATTTCCCAAAATCAATAAATTTAGAATTACAGTTGCTGCGTTGGCTGTTTTCTCAGTTTTTTTCTGGAATATTGCTTTTTCAGACAATCAAACAGGTTTAATCATTACGGTATTAGATGTGGGGCAAGGGGATTCAATCCTCATTGAAAGTCCTGCGCAGAAAAAGATATTAATTGATGGGAGTAAAAGGAAGATGGGAGAAAGGGTTATAATCCCATACTTACGTAAAAAAGGCATAAAAAAATTGGATATGGTAATCTTGACGCATCCGCATGAGGATCATATTGGCGGGTTGCTGCCGATTTTAGATAAAATTAACGTTGAGACTGTTTTTGAACCGGCATTTGTTTATCAATCACAATCTTATAGGCAATTCCTAAGTTTAATTGAGAAGAATAAGATTAAATATCATGTGGCACGGGCAGGGCAGACGCTTAACTTTGGGGCTGGTGTGACTGCCAGTATTTTGCATCCAAGTGTACCCTTTTTAGCTGAAACCAACTCTGATAATAATAATTCATCCATTGTCTTTCGTCTAAAGTATGGAGACTTTTCTATGATGTTTACCGGGGATGCTGAACATGAAAGCGAGGAAAGGATTTTAGAATTATTTCCCAAGGACGCGCTTGTTTCAACCATCCTTAAAGCCGGGCATCACGGCAGCAGGACAGCCACTTCTCAGCATTTTTTTGAAGCTGTTAATCCAAAGGTGGCAGTGATTTCTTGCGGTAAGAGAAATAAATTCAAACATCCGCATAAATCAACATTAAAGCGTTTAAATGAGAACAATATTAAGATTTATAGGACAGACGAGGATGGGGCGATTGTTATTACGACGGATGGGAGAGGATATAAAGTCAGAACATCAAAATGACGGCTTTATCTGATCACAATTTGTGACCACTTTTAAGAACTTAGAATAAATTGTGATAGGTTTCCATAAATGTGTAAGTGTTGCCACCCCACAATGAATTGTGGGGAATCTTATTTTTTCGAAACGCTAGAAAAGAATATTCCACACATTTCAATGTGTGGTTGCAAGGTGAGGTGAGTGGTGAGCCACCCCACAATGAATTGTGGGGAATATACCGCATATTGAAATATACGGTGGCAGGGTTTTAGGAGT